>JGI24770J26754_10000758_pt1 | contig 23458 bp, 24 predicted proteins | sample LakOneMetagenome_FD_26754 | JGI IMG/M metagenome (IMG submission 26754) | reverse complement strand
ACGTCCAGATACGATTTGCCGGAAGCGATGATGCCCAGCTTGGCGTTGGCGCTGTCGATGGTGGTGTGATTGAGCTTGTTCTCGCGCGCATAGGCCAGCGCCGCGTAGATCTTATAGTCCTGCATCAGCGCTTCCTGCTTGCGTGCCTGCAGGCCCAGCGGATCGCTCGACAGGCGCGTATTGAGGCCGCCTTCGGGCATCACGAAGTCTTTCGGGATCTTCACTTCCACGCGGTGCGGATTGGCGTCGACCGAAGCGCTCGATTCGACCGTGTCGGCCAGCGCCTTGAAGGCCACCGTGCAGCCGGAGAAGCGCGACATGGCCCAGCCGTGCACGCCCAGGTCCAGGTATTCCTGCACATTGCATGGGTAGAGCAGCGGCACCATGCAAGCCGAGAAGATGTGGTCGGACTGGTGCGGCAGGGTCGACGAGTAAGCGCCGTGGTCGTCGCCGGCGATCAGCAGCACGCCGCCGTGCTTGCTCGTGCCGGCGTGGTTCATGTGCTTGAAAACGTCGCCGCAGCGGTCCACGCCGGGGCCCTTGCCGTACCACATGGCGAACACGCCGTCGTACTTGGCCGGGCCGATCAGGTCCACCGTCTGCGAACCCCAGACCGCGGTCGCGGCCAGGTCTTCGTTGACGCCGGGGACGAATTGCACGTGGTGGGCTTCGAGGTGCTTCTTGGCCTTCCACAGATTTTCGTCGAGGCCGCCCAGTGGCGAGCCGCGGTAGCCGGAAATGAAGCCGGCGGTGTTCAGGCCGGCGGCGAGATCGCGCTCGCGCTGCATCATCGGGAGGCGCACCAGCGCCTGGATACCGGAGAGGAAGATATTGCCTGAAGTCGCAGTGTACTTATCGTCGAGGCTGACGGTGGTCAGGCGGTTCGAGACATCCTGCGCGCTGACAGGTGGGGTCGCCGTGGTATCGGGCATGGTGAGGCTCCAAAGGGTATTCGGGATAGTTCTCTGTCATGAGGGCGCCGGGTAGGCGCCGGGATGGCAGGGCAGGGCGTCGTGGGTACGACTATTTTACAGGCATCCCATGCGGGATTCTCCTGCTGGCGTGGAGTGTATGACCTTGCCGCTGATAGGGGAAATAGCGTTTTTGGATAGGGGTATAAGAAAAAACGATGGCCGGCGCCGTCTGCCTTTTAATTGGGCAATCTTGCGCCTGTCCAGGCGCCGCTGTCGCACAGTTCGCGCGTGACCTGGTGCACCAGGCGGCTGACGGCCGCCGCCGCGTTGGTGAGCGGAATGTTCTTCGACGCGCACAGGGTCACGCTGCGCGACATGGCCGGTTCCACGATGGGCCAGGCTTGCAGGGCGCCGCCGGCCACCTCGGCCAGCAGGGGCGCCAGCGGCAAAATGGTGGCGCCCATGTCGGCCAGCAGGGCCGATTTGAGGATGGCGATGGAATTGATCTCAATCACTTGCGACAGCGCCAGGCCGGCGCCGCGTGCCGCGCTTTCGATGCGCGGGCGCACGCCTTGCTGGTGGGCCGGCAGGATCAGGGTGCTGGCCAGCGCTTCGGCCAGCGTCACTGCGGTGCCGGCCGGGGCCAGCGCGGAACCGGTGCGGCAAATGAACATCAGCGCTTCTTCCACCAGCGCGGTGCTGGCAAACGGCGCCAGCTGGCCGTCGTCGAACAGCACGGCCAGGTTGATGCGGCCCGATTTGAGCTGGTCGAGCAGGTTGCCCGACAATTCTTCGGTCAGCTGCAAGGTGATTTCCGGGTATTGGGCCCGGGCCGCCATCAGCAGCGGCAGGGCCAGCGCGCCGGAAATGCTGTGCGGCAGGCCCAGCGTCACGCTGCCGGACGGGCGCGTCGTCGATTGGGTCACTGCCGAGCGCGCATCGCCCACCTGCTTGAGGATGGCTTGCGCATGTTCGTAAAACACCTTGCCGGCATCGGTGCTGAGCACGCCCTGCGCGGAGCGGTGCAGCAATTGCGCGCCCAATTCTTCCTCGAGCTGGCGTAATTGCTGGGTTAGCGCCGGCTGCGCCACGTGCAAGACCAGCGCCGCCTTGGACAGCGAGCCGTGGTCGACGATGGCAACAAAATAACGTAGCTGGCGTAATTCCATGAAGAGTTCGTGATAATGTTCTCGGAAGGATCGTGCGCCACACTTGATGTAGAATGGCAATAGTTAATGCTTTTGGGAAATATCTTCCTTGAAGTGTAGTGATTAAAGCACAGCCGGGCATGGGATGCTGAAAAAAGTCGATTCCTCGCAGTTGATGGTAGGCATGTACATCCACGACCTCAGTTGTGATTGGATGACGCACCCGTTCGTGCGCAATCGCTTCCTGATCACCAAGGACGACGAAATCCGCAAGATCCTCGATGCCGGCATCCACGATGTGGTGATCGACAGCGACAAGGGGCTGGACGTGCAGGATGCCCCCACGCTCGAGGAAGCGCAAGCGGCCACCGAATCGGCGCTGGTGCAGCTGGCCGTCAAGCCGGTGATCGTCACCCGCGTCTCGCTGGGCGAGGAACTCAAGCGCGCCGCCCAGATCCGGCACCAGGCCTCGGGCATGGTGCGCACCGTCATGCAGGATGCGCGCTTGGGCAAGGCGATCGAAATTGACCAGGTTTCGCCGGTCGTGCAAAACATCACCGAATCGATCTTGCGCAATCCGGGCGCGCTCGTGGGCATGCTGCGCATCAAGAACAAGGACGATTACACCTTCCTGCACTCGGTCAGCGTGTGCACGCTGCTGGTCGCGTTCTGCCGTTCGCGCAAGATGGATGACGACACCACGTTCCAGGCCGGCCTCGGCGGCTTGCTGCACGACACCGGCAAGGCATTGATTCCCGACCATATCCTGAACAAGCCGGGGCGCCTGACGGAAGAGGAATTCGACATCGTCCGCAAGCACCCGCGCGACGGTTACGACATCCTGCTCAAGTCGCCCGACGTCGGCCCGATTCCGCTCGACATCACCTTGCACCACCACGAACGGCGCGACGGGAGCGGTTATCCGGACAGGCAAGGAGAAGGCACGATCAGCGAACTGGCGCAAATGGCGGCCATCGTCGATGTATATGATGCGATCACCGCAGATCGTTGCTATCACAAGGGTGTCTCGGCGGCCGAGGCGCTGCGCAAGATCTACGAGTGGAGCAAGTTCCACTTCAATCCCACCTATGCCCAGGAATTCATGCGTTGCGTGGGGATCTATCCGGTCGGTACGATGGTGATGCTGGAGTCGGGCCGGCTCGGCGTGGTGATCGAACCGCACGAGACCAACCTGCTGGCGCCCAAGGTCAACGTCTTCTTCGATACCAAGCGCAATACCTACATCAAGCCGCAGACCGTGGACTTGTCGCGCGCGCTCGGGTTCGGCGGCGGCGACAAGATCGTGCGCCCGGAATCGCCCCAGAAATGGAACGTCGACTGTATGAAGTTTTTGGTGATCGACTAGATCAGAAGAACTCGGCCGTGTCGTTCGACGCCGCCGCTTCCAGCTGCCCGCCGGATACCAGCTGATCGTAATGGCACGCCTGGTTGCGGCCATGGCTCTTGGCGTAGTACAGCGCCTGGTCGGCCCGGCCCAGAATGTTGACCGGCGACTCGTACGGGCTGATCGATACAAATCCCACGCTCACCGTCACTTGCCCCACTTGCGGGAATACATGGCTTTCCACATTCGTGCGGAAGCGGTCGATGATCTTTTGTGCGTTCTCGAGGGTGGTCGAACGCAGCAGCACGACGAATTCTTCGCCGCCGAAACGGAACACGCGGTCTTGTGAGCGGAACGACGAGGTCATCAGGTTGGCGATGAGAATCAGGACCTCGTCGCCGTAAAGATGGCCGAACTTGTCGTTAACTGCCTTGAAATGGTCGACATCGACCACCGCCAGCCATTGCTTGTTTTCATCGACGGCTTGCCGGCGCTCCGGCTGGCCGGGCTGCGGCGCTTCCGGCTCGGGCGTCGAGGCCAGCAGCATCTTGGCCAGCTGATCGTCGAAGGTCTTGCGGTTGAGCAGACCGGTCAGGGAATCGCGTTCGCTGTAATCGAGCAAGTTCTGGAAGTTGCGGTACACGCTGACAATGCCGCCGATCACATGGATGGTGTCGGGATTGTAGGGCGTGGCATGCACGATTTCGAGGCAGGTGTCGGCCTTGTCGCCGATCCAGATCGGCAGCCACAGGGTCGAATGGCCATCCGGCGAGGTGGCGTTCGCGCTCGACCCCATTTCCTGGATGCAGGCATCAAGCTCGGGGAAGGTTTCGATCGGGTCGCCGACGGCATTGGCGTCGGGATGGTCTTCCATGCGTGCCGGCTCGCCGGCGCAGATGATGGCGCGCGAACGCACGAACTTTTTTCCCCGCACGCTGACAATGGTCAGCACGCGCGTCTGCGACGCGCCTGCCAATTCCTGAACCGCCGAGATCACCGAGATGTCGAGCATCGTGTGATCGCGGTGGCCAGTCATGTCCACCATGTGTTTCAGTAGGGAATCCATGTCGTTCTCAGAAATGTAATTGACCGACCAATGCGCCGTGCATAAACCTGGTTTGTATGGTTGCGGGCAGGACTAACTCTACCGCAAGTCGCATCACGTCTGGAAGCCATGTGCTGCTCATCCCGAAGAACCGCTGTGCAGGATAATAGTTTTTTGCATTTTAGGCAATAAATGTGCAACAAATCTTGCTTTCGTCCCCTGATTCTACCGTCCGCCGTCCCCGCGCGGCCAACAGGGCGAAAACTTTTTACTTATTCCGTTTAGATCAAGCCAGAAGTAGTGCTCTGGAGAAAGGTTGTGGGGGCTCAATTCGGGCCGGAAATGACGACCCTATAGTGGTTTCAATGGCGCAGCAGCAAGGTCCGCCGCCCGGCCGGGGCGGGTCCGCTGCGTCAGGGTTTGTCTCTTATCCACACTAAAGGAGTTTGTCATGAGCACATTTGTATCGTCTGTACGGTCCTTCATGGCCGATGAAGATGGCGTGACCGCTTTGGAGTACGGCATGATCGCCGCTCTGATCGCGGCGGTGATCGTCACTGTCGTCGGTACCCTGGGCGACAAGGTCGACGGTGCCTTCGAAAAAATCGCCGCAGCGCTGCCGTAACACGTAGTAGCTCCCCGGGTGGGCCCGCCCGGGGCTTTTTTTGCTCCTTCTCGTCAAGGCTTCCCATGCACAACCTACTTCCGCTCGAGCTGTCGCTCGGGACGCTGCTCGTCCTCGCCTGCCTGTTCGACCTGCGCCAGCGCCGCATTCCCAACCGGCTGCTGGCCGTGGGCCTGATCGTCGCGCTCGTGCTGCAGCTCGGCTCCGGCACGCCGTCTGCCTTGCTGACCAGCTATCTGGCCGGCTTCGCGTTGGGCCTTGTGATGTTCCTGCCGCTGTATCTGCTCGGCGGCATGGCTGCGGGCGACGTCAAGCTGATGGCCACCGTCGGTGCCTTCGTCGGGCCGGTGACGGTCTTCGCATGCAGTCTGGCGACCTATTGTTTCGGCGGCGTGCTGGCCCTGGCGATCGTGCTGGCCAAACGCCGCGGCCGCGCCGCGTTCGCCAATGTGCGCACGCTGCTACTGCCCATCGTGATGCGCGCCGGCGGCGTGCGCCTGGCGCCGGAAGCGCCGCCGGCCAGTGTCGGCGGCATGCCGTATGCACTTGCCATTGCAGCGGGAACGCTGACCGTGATGGTCTGGCGCCACACCTGAGCTTGCGGCTCGGCATTGCTTGCTTTGGGTCAAAGGCCTCAAGAAACGCGTAGCTAAAATCAATTCGTAACTTTCAGAAACAGTGATCAGGAGCGACAAATGATCGAAGCGCAATCGTCGGCAGGCAGCACCGTTGGAGACGACATGATCAGGATGCCGCCCCAGCCGAAAACGGTGCGCGAAACCGGCCTCGAGTTGCCGCTGATCGTCGAACTGGTGGCCAAAACCATGTATGCGAGCGGCAAGCAGCATCTGTCCATTCTTGCCGGAAAACTCAAGCTCTCTATCAATGTCATGCGTGAAGCGCTAGGCTTCATGCTCGCCGAACAGCTGGTCGAAGTGGCGGCGCGCGGCGACTCCGATCTCGACGTCAGCTATCAGCTCACCGGCAATGGGCGCGCCCGCGCCGCCGATTTCCTGTTGCGTTGCCGTTACGCTGGACCGGCGCCGGTTACCCTGCAAGCTTACGGCGACCTGATCGCCCGCCAATCGACTCACCAGCTCCAGCCTGAACGCGTCAGCGCGGCCAACGTCGCGGCTGCGTTTGGCGAAGAAAGTTTCGATCCCACCGTGCGCGACTTGGTTGGCGCGGCCCTGCAATCGCGCCGCTCGATGCTACTGCATGGCCCGTCCGGTAGTGGCAAGAGCCTGCTGGCGCGCAAGCTCGGCAAACTGCAGCAAGGCATCGTCGCCGTCCCCTACGCCATTTTGGCCGGGCACGATATCGTGCTCGTCCACGATCTCCTCCTGCATCTGGCGCCCGCCACCCAGGTGCGCCCGAGCGAAGAGCGGCGTTCCAGCGACAGCCGCTGGGCCCTGTGCCAGCGCCCGCTGATCCAGGTGGGGGCCGAACTGTCGGCCGACATGCTCGACCTGCGTTTCGATGCCGCCAGCGGGGTCTACCAGGCGCCGCCGCACCTGATGGCCAATAACGGCATGCTGATCATCGACGACCTGGGCCGCCAGCGCCTGCCCAGCGCCGAGCTGCTCAACCGCTTCGGCGCCCCGCTCGACACCGGGGTCGACCACCTGACCCTGCACGGCGGCTGCAAGATCGGCGTGCCGTTCGATGTCACGCTGGTGTACGCCACCAACCTGGCGCCGCACCTGCTGCTCGACGATTCTTCCATGCGCCGCATCGCTTACAAGATTCATGTCGGCGCGCTGTCGGAAGCGCATTACCGTGCGCTGTTCCGGCGCCAGTGCCGCCTGACCCGGATCGCTTGCGACGAGGCCGTGGTCGAGCACCTGCTTTGCTATCTGCACGCGTCGACCGGGCGCGCGCTGCTGGCGAGCACCCCCCGTGATCTGCTGGACCGGATTGCCGATTTCGCGAGCTTTGCAGGCGTCGAACCGCGCCTGACTGTGCCCGCGCTCGAACAAGCCTGGACCAGTCTGTTCGCGGGTTGTCTTAGCGGCGCGCCCGCGCCATCCCAGCCGTCCATTCCTTTCCTCGCCCATTGCGGCGACCCCTTGCTTGAGAGAATCTCATGAAAAACAAGCGTGCTCTTGTAATGATGGCCGTCGCGATCCTGTTCGGGATCGCCGCAGTGGCGTTGGCCTGGAAGTGGCTCCAGGGTCAGGCGGGCGCCAATTCCAACCGCGTCGTGGTGGCTACTACCGACGTCAACCGAGGCCAGCGCCTGGCGCCGGAAATGCTCAGACTGGTCGAGCGGCCAGCCAAGGACGTGCCCAAGGATGCGTTCACCGACACCGTCAATTTGACCGAGCGGGTGCTCAAGGTGAACTTGCAGAAGGGCGAGGTGATCGCCGAATCGAAGCTGGCGCCGGCCGGCACCATGGGCGGCCTGTCGGCCCTCATCAGCGAGGGCAAGCGCGCTATCACGGTCAGGGTCAACGACGTGATCGGCGTGGCCGGCTTCGCGCTGCCCGGCAATTACGTCGACATCATCGTGCACACCGAGCGCGACCCGGCCGAGGGCGAGCGCGCCACCCATGGCCAGCTCGACGTCTCCAAGATCGTGCTCGAACGAATCCTGGTGCTGGCGGTGGCACAGGAAGTGAGCCGCGACGAGACCAAGCCCAAGGTGGTCAACGCCGTGACCCTGGAAGTGACGCCGGAACAGGCCGAAAACCTGGACCTGGCGCGCGGTGTCGGCACGCTCTCGCTGGCCCTGCGCAACCAGATCGACAAGACCGTGCCCGATACCACCGGCGCCACCAAGCACACGCTGCTCGACGATCTGGCCCAGGTCGCGGCCAAACCGAAACCCGCGCCCAGCCCGGCAGTCAAGCACGTGGCCATGCGCAGCCGCCCCGCCGCGCCCGCTGCCGCAGCTGCCGCGCCCCAGCCACGACGCGACTGCGTGAGTGTGCTGAACGGGCTGCAAACGTCGCAAGAGTGCTTCTGATTTTCCATGCAATGACTTTTTCGGGATGAGCGAAATGAACAAACGCAATTGTCACGCGGCCGGATTCGTGCTGGCCCTCGCATCGGGCGCCGCTCTCGCGGCCCCGGCACCAGAAGCCCTGGCCACGCCGGCCAAGGTCCGCACCGGCGGCGCCAAGACCGTGGCGCCCAAGCCGCCCGCAGAGCGCGCCGACAGCGGCCCGTATTGCATCGGCGAAGCGGCGCGCCCCGCCAAGATGACGCTGTTGATGGGCAAGTCGACCCTGATGCGCCTGCCCGAACCGGTGCGTCACCGCAGCGTGGGCAATGCCGGCGTGGCACAGGCCATGCTGGTCGCGCCCGATACGCTGTATTTGTTGGGGGTCGATGTCGGCACCACCAACATGATCATCCAGGGCAAAAGCGGGGCCTGCAGTGTGGTCGACCTGATGGTCGTGATGGATCTGGCCGGCATCGAATCGGTGTTCGCCACTGCTTTGCCGGAAGAAAAGAACATCCGCGTCAGCAGCGCCAACGAATCGATCGTCCTGACCGGCACCGTCAGCGACGCCGGCACCTTGATGCGGGCCGAAGAGTTGGCCCGTTCGTTTGTCTACGAAACGTCGCGCTCCCTGGCGCGCAAGAATGACGACGCCGGCGAATCGGCCAGGGGCGGCGCCTCGTCCGACCGCAGCCCGTCGGCACAGGTGCGTGTGATCAATATGCTGAGCGTGACTGCTCCTCAGCAAGTGATGCTGGAAGTGAAGATCGCCGAAGTGTCGAAAAGCTTGCTGGAACGCTTAGAAGGGGGCGTGACCTGGAGTACCGGCTCGGGCAGCTGGGCCACGACCCTGGTGTCGAACTTCTTGACCGGCAATCTGCCGGGTTCGCTTTCCGCGGTCAAGAACAATGGCAATCGCTTGCGCGCCGACGCCCAGAAGCAGGACAGCCTGGTGCGCATCCTGGCCGAGCCGAACGTGATGGCGGTCAGCGGACAGGAAGGCAATTTCCTGGCCGGGGGACGCATCTTCATTCCTGTGGCCCAGGACAACAACAAGATCACCCTGGAAGAGAAGGAATTCGGGGTGGGCCTGCGCTTCTTGCCGACCGTGCTCGCCGGCGGCCGCATCAATCTGCGCGTCTCGCCCGAAGTGTCGGAAGTCTCGCGCGAAGGGATCGGCATCTCCGCGGCCGGCTTCACCGGTAGCGCCGTGCTGCCCCTGATCACCACGCGCCGCGCCAGCACCACCGTTCAACTGTACGACGGCCAGAGCTTTGCGATCGGCGGTTTGATCAAGAACAACATGGTCAACAGCCTCAAAGGCTTGCCGGTGCTCGGTGAAGTGCCGATTCTCGGGGCCCTGTTCCGCAGCGCCGACTATCAGCAGGACAAGACCGAGCTGGTGTTCGTGGCGACCGTGCATTTGGTGAAACCGCTGCCCGCCAACTTCACCCTGCCGACCGACAAGGTCAAGACCCCGGGCCGCGCCGAAATGCTGCTCGGCGGCCGTCTGGAAGGCAAGGAAGACGCGCCGCCGCCAGCGGCGGCCGGTGCGCCCGGCGAGGCGCCCGTGACCGCCGACGCCGGCAAGACCAACACGCAGGAAGCGGTGCGCGGCTTCGAACTCAAATAAGGAGTGACCATGAAAACGCAAGCGAACAAGAACGCGGCCGCGCTGCTGCTCGTTACCGGCCTGCTGGCCGGCTGCGCCGCCACGGCGCCCGAGGTGGAGCGCAATTTCGGCAGTTCCGTACGCGCTGCGGTCGCGGCGCAGACGGCCGACCCGTCGGCTGCGGCCAACACCACGCCGGTGACGGGCATCGATACCGCCGCCGCCAGGGCAGCCCGCGTGCATTACGAGGCGAGCTTCGCCAAGCCGCCCGAGCCGCAGCACGCCATGACCACGGGTAGCGGAAAATGAAACCCCTGCGCCCGCTCCGCGTGCGGCCCGACCGGCAGGAGGGCGCATTCGGCGTCCTGTACGCCATCATCCTGCCGGTCATGCTGGGCATGGTGGGCCTGGCCATCGACCTGTCCGTGCTGTACGCCCGTGGCCATGAATTGCAGGCCATCGCCGACAGCGCCGCGCTGGCCGCCGCGCGCGCGCTCGACGGCACCGAACAGGGGCTGGCCCTGGCCAAGGAAAATGCCAGCAAGACCGCGCGCACCGCCGAGTACCGCTTTCTGCATCCGGAAACGATCGAATGGTCGTCCGCCGCATTGAGCGTGGGGCCATCGCGCGACGGGCCGTGGACGCCGGCCGATTCGGTCGGCGCCAGCGAACTGCCGCGCATGCTGTTTGCCCAGGTCGACACCGCCAAGCTCGATCCCAAATATGGTCAGATCGCGATCGTCTTCCTGCACGCGGTCGGTGTCGAGGCCAAGCAGAACCTGGCGCGCCGCGCCGTGGCCGGGCGCAAGGACAGCAGTCTCGGTCCGCTGGCCGTGTGCGCGCTCAGTAGCGAGCCGCTGGGCATGCGCAGCAATGCGCCGGCCGTCAACGCCGAAGAAGCCATTGAATTCGGCTTCCGGCGCGGGGTCGGCTACAACCTGCTCAACCTCAATCCGAACGGCAGCACGGCGCGCAGTTTCGCCGTCAATCCGCTCGACTTCCCGCCGGCGCCGCCGTTCTCGGCGCACCTGTCGGACGATGTGTTGCGTCCCTTTGCCTGCAGCGGCGCGATGCCGGCGCCGTTCATCGAGGCCGGCTCCATGCTGTATGTGCGCGAGCCGTTCCCGCTGGCCCTGGTGGCCGAGCTCAATGCGCGCTTCGCCGACTACAACGGCGGTTCGGTGTGCACCAAGTTCGGCGCGCCGCCGGACAGCAATGTGATCGATTTTCGCGGTCCGTACGGGGGCTTCTGGATCTCGGGCGCGCCCACGCCGCTGGCCGGCAGCGCCGCTTCGTATTTCGCCAACGGCAAGCTGTTCACCGTGGCAGACGCCGATGTGCTGCCGCCCGGGACCAGCGGCGCCAGTTACGGCACGCTGTGGGCCTTCAGCCGCCCGCTGCGCTACACGGGCGGCACCGCCGGCGCGCCTTTTACCCGCAGCGACTGGAGCAAGCTCTATCCGGTCAGCGCGGGCGCGCCGCTGGCATCGAACTACACCTTCGCCCAGTCGCCTTATGAACGTGGGCTTGCGCCGCACCGCCGCACGCCGGCGCCGCTCGAAGGCATCGCCCGGCGCCGCGTCCTGAACGTGCCGCTGCTGGCCTGCCCGGTGTCCGGCTCGAGCGCGCGCGTGCTCGCCATCGGCCGCTTTCTGATGACGACCCCGGCGACCACGTCCCCGCCCGCGATCCACGCGGAGTTTGGCGGCGTGACCTCGTACGGTGAACTGACTGCTTCGGCAGTCCTGTACAAATGAAGCCGGCAGCGCCCTCGAGCGGCGCATTCCGGAAGCTGGCGCGCGGTGCGGCGGCGGTCGAACTGGCGGTGCTGCTGTCGGCCACGATCGTGCTGATGCCGGCCGTTGCCTTGTTCGCCAAGGTGTTCTTCCAGTACAGCGTGATGAAGGAAGCCACGCGCGATGCGGCCGCCTACCTGGCCAGCTTGCCGCCGGCCGCGGTCAAGGACGATACCGAGCGCGCACGCGCCATCGTGATCGCCCAGCGCATGGTGCAGGACGCGGCGGCCGGCGCCAGCATGAGCGGCACGACCACGGTCGAACCGGCCTATGTGGAGTGCGACAACCACTCCTGCGCCGGTCAGGTCCCCGACCTGTTCGGCGTGACCGTGACGTTCACCATCGACGACGCCATTTTCAACGGCCTCACCGGACGCTGGACCGACTACGAAAACAGTACCTGGGAAGTCACCGCCCGTTCCACTGTTCCCTTCACCAAATAGCAGAAATCGAGTCCGCCATGAGCCACTCCATGCCCAAGCCACGCCTGCGTTCCCAGAACGGGGTGGCCGCCGTCGAATTTGCGCTCGGCGCAATGGTGTTCTTCACCTTTGTGTTCGGGGTGCTTGAACTGGCGCGCGCCCTGTACGCCTATAGCACGATGGTCGAGGTCACGCGGCGCGCGGCGCGCGGCGCGGCCATGGCCGATTTCAGCAGCGCCAGCGCGCTGGCCGGCGTGCGCCATGTGGCCATGTTCGGGGAAGTGGGCGGCATGCCGCTGCGCGGCAACCTGAACGAGGGGCAGCTGGCCATCGATTACCTGAACGGCGAACTGGAACGGGTCGATCCGATGCCGGCCTGCCCCGAGCAGAACATCGTCAGCTGCAACCAGGATCCGGACGGTGCCAGCTGCATCCGGTTCGTGCGCGTGCGCTTGTGCAGCGAAGGCGGCGCAGCGCAGTGCTCGCGGGTTCCTTACGAGCCGATTATCGGCGCCAATTTCTTCCCTGGCGCGCCGCTGCATTTCCCCACTTTTGCCACCGTCACCCCAGTCGCAACGCTGGGTCATCAGCCCGGCGTGGCAGGCAACTGCCTGTGACTGCCCACCAACGAGGATAGCCCATGAAAGCCTTATTCATCACACGCGACAAGGCCCTGCACGCGGAAATCGCGTCGCAAGGCGCGGCCCGGGTGCCGCCGCTGAATCTGGTCGCCACGCGCGCCGGCATGCGCGACGCGCTCGACCGGGTGGTGCCGGATCCGCCGGCCCTGGTGATCGTCGACGCCAGCGACTTCGAGCCGAGCGACGCCGACATGCTGGAACGGCTATCCAAGCATTATCCCGATGCCAGCTTCATGCTGCTCACGCGCGAGCACCAGCAGGACCTCTTGATCCGCGCCATGCGCGCCGGGGTGCGCGAAGTGCTGCAGCTGCCGCTGATCCACCGCGCCTTCCACGAGGCGATGGACCGGATCGCCGCCAGCGCCGGCGAGACCAGCATGCGCGACGGCAAGGTGCTGGCCTTCATTTCGTGCAAGGGCGGCAGCGGCGCCACCTTCATCTCCACCAATTTCGCCTATGCGCTGGCGACTCTGGCCGACAAGAAGGTGCTGCTGATCGACCTGCACGGCCAGTTCGGCGACGCCACGCTGTACGTGTCGGACCAGCGCCCGGCGATGACGCTGTCGGACGTGTGCAGCCAGATCGCGCGGGTCGACGGCGCCTTTCTCGAATCGTGTCTGGTGCACGTGACGGCCGGCTTCGGGATCCTGGCCGCGGCCGACGATCCGGCCCACGCGGTCGAGCTCAAGTCCGAGCATATGGACGCCATCTTGCGCGTGGCGCGTCAGCACTTCGACTACATCGTGCTCGACGTGGGGCGCCAGATCGACGCCATCTCGCTGCGCGCGCTCGACAGCGCCGACGCCATCTACCCGGTGCTGCAACTGGGTTTGCCCGACATCCGTGACGGCCGCCGCCTGCTCGATATTTTCCGCTCGCTCGGCTACCCGCTGGAGAACACGCGCCTGATCGTCAACCGCTACGAGAAGGGCGGCAAGCTGCGCCTGCAGGATCTGCAAAGCGCGCTCGGGGCCGAGATCATGCACACCATTCCGAACGATTATGTGGCGGTGACCGATTCGGTCAACCAGGGCGTGCCGGTGCTGCGCTTGTCGCGCTCGTGCCCGGTGTCGCGCAGCATGGCCGAGCTGGTGGAAACGGTCACCGCGCGCCGCGTCCCTGAAAACAAAGGCCTGTTCGACCGCCTGTTCGGGCGCGGCGACGGCGAACCATGAACCCGGGAGAGAACATGACCTTACGCGAACGCCTTTGCGCCGCCGACGAAGCGCGGCCCGCCACGCCAGCCACCTCGGAGGCGGTCAATCACGCCTACCAGGAACTGAAAAAGAACATGCACCAGATGATCCTCGACCGGATCGACCTGGAACGCTTGAAGCGCCTGACCACCGAGCAGTTCAAGCACGAACTGGCGCTGCTGATCGCCCGCATCATCGAGGAAGAGCGGATCGTGCTGAACCAGCATGAGCGGCATAATCTGGTGCTCGACATCCAGCATGAGATGCTCGGCTTCGGCCCGCTCGAGCCGCTCCTGGTCGACCCCACCATCTCCGACATCCTGGTCAACACCTCGAACAAGGTCTACATCGAACGGCGCGGCCGCCTGGAGCTGACCGACATTACTTTCCACGACAATGCCCACCTGATGAAGATTATCGAGAAGATCGTCTCGCGGGTGGGGCGGCGGGTCGACGAATCGAGTCCGATGGTCGACGCCCGCCTGCCGGACGGTTCGCGCGTCAACGCCATCATCCCGCCGCTGGCGGTCGATGGGCCGATCCTGTCGATCCGGCGCTTTTCGGCGGCCCCGCTGACTGTCGAGAATCTGCTCTCGTTCAAGAGCATGACCCCGCCCATGGTGCAGGTGCTGCAGGCGCTGGGGCACTCCAAGATCAACATCCTCATTTCGGGCGGCACCGGCAGCGGCAAGACCACCTTGCTCAACCTGCTGTCGGGCTTCATCCCGGTCAATGAGCGGATCATCACCATCGAGGATGCGGCCGAGCTGCAGATGCGCCAGCCGCACGTGGTGCGCCTGGAGACGCGTCCGCCCAATATTGAAGGCAAGGGCGAAGTCTCGCAGCGGGCTTTGGTAAGAAACGCGCTGCGCATGCGGCCCGACCGCATCATCCTGGGCGAGGTGCGCGGGGCCGAGGCGCTCGACATGCTGCAGGCGATGAACACCGGTCACGAAGGGTCGCTCGCCACCATCCACTCGAACACGCCGCGCGACGCCCTGGCGCGCCTGGAAAACATGGTCGGCATGGCCGGTGTGAACCTGACGCCGCGCGCCACGCGCCAGCAGATTTCATCGGCGGTGACGGTGGTGCTGCAGGTCACGCGCCTGACCGACGGCGCCCGCAAGCTGGTGAGCATGCAGGAAATCACCGGTATGGAGGGCGAAGTGATCGCCATGCAGGAAATCTTCAAGTTCGAGCAGACCGGGGTCGCCGCCGACGGCAAGGTGATGGGCCACTTCTGCGCCACCGGGGTGCGGCCGCGTTTTGCCGACCGCCTGCGCCTGTTCGGGGCGGCAGTGCCGGACGCCTGTTTCGATCCCGCCCGCGTGTACGAATAACCGCCCAGGAGACCATGATGGACGCACTGTTCTACGGCTTTACCGTGCTGCTGTTTGCCGCGGTGATCTTGATGATCGAGGGGACTTACCTGTGGTGGTCGGGCACCCACGGCGGCGGTGCGCGCCGCATCGCAAGGCGCCTGCGGCTGATGTCGGGCGGGATCGACGCGCACGGCGAGAAGGTATCGATCCTCAAGCAGCGCCGTTACTGCGACAATGACTGGCTGGACGCCTTCCTGCACCGGCGCCGCCTGGCCAACGCGATCGACCGCTTGCTGCTGCAGTCGGGCATGCGCTGGTCGGTGGCGCAATTTGTCGGCGCCGCGCTGGGCAGTATGGGCCTGGCCTTGCTACTGCTGCAAATGCATCCTGCGCCGCCGCTGGCGCAGCTGGTCGTGACCTTGATGTTCATGTCGGTGCCTTACGTGCTGGCGCGCCGGGCACGCGCTGCGCGCCTGATCAAGATCGAAGAGCAGCTGCCCGAGGCCGCGGACTTCCTGGCGCGTGCCATGCGCGCCGGCCACTCGTTCACCAACGTGCTGCAGATGGTGGGCAGCGAGCTGCCGGAGCCGCTGGCCGGTGAATTCCGAGCCGCGCACGAGGAGATCAACTACGGCGTGCCGCTCAACGAAGCCTTGTACAGCCTGGCCGACCGGATCCCTCTGACCGACCTGCGCTACTTGGTGATCGCGGTCGTGATTCAACGCGAGTCGGGCGGCAACCTGGCCGAAATACTCGGCAATATCAGCCATATCATCCGCGAGCGGCTCAAGTTGCTGGGCAAGGTACGGGTCCTGTCCGCCGAAGGGCGGATGTCGGCCTGGATTCTGGGGATGATGCCGTTTTGCGCGATGGCGTTCATGGTCGTCATGAATCCCAAGTATGTGAGCGTGCTGTGGACTGATCCGAGCGGTATCCGGATGCTGTGGTTCGGGGTGGGAATGATACTGATCGGCGTGCTCTGGATTCGCCGCGTGATTCATATTCGGGTTTAAGGGGAACGCCATGACAGTTGCTAACGTAGTCTTCTTGCTGATCGTGTTCGGCATCGTCGGTGGTCTGGCCATGATGGGCATGGCGGTATTCGCGCCGGGCGCCATGCGCAGCCGGCTCGATCATTTTCAGGGCACGAACGAGAGCGGCGCGCTGCAGGCGGGCGATGGCTGGGTCGAGAAGGTGGTCAAGGTGGCCCAGCCTTTCACCAAGTTGTCGCTGCCCGAGGAAGGGTGGGAACGTTCGGCGCTGCGCATCCGCTTTATGAATGCCGGCTGGCGCAGCAGTGCCGCCGCGCCCTTGTACTTCGCCTCCAAGACCCTGCTCGCGCTGGTGGTGCCGGGGATCGTCGCGGTTGTGCTGATGCAGCGCTGGCCGGGCATGCCGGGTCAGCGCTTCATGGTGTGGCTGCTGGCGGCGGCCGCTTTTGGCTACTACATCCCGAACGTGGTCCTCGAGCGCACCGCGCGCCGGCGCCAGCGCGACATCTTCGAAACCATTCCCGACGCGCTCGATCTGCTCACGGTGTGCGTGGAGGCGGGCCTGAGCCTGGAGCGGGCGCTGGTCAAGGTGGCCGGCGAGATCCACATCAAATCGATGGTGCTGGCGCAGGAGCTGCAGCTGGTGCTGATGGAAATGCGCGCCGGCTTCACCAAGGAACGGGCGTTGCGCAATTTCGCCCTGCGCAGCGGGGTCGAGGATGTCGACACGCTGGTGGCGATGCTGATCCAGTCCGAGCGCTTCGGCACCAGCATGGGCACCTCGCTGCGGGTGCATTCGGATAACCTGCGCTCCAAGCGGCGCCTGATGGCCGAGGAGGCGGCGGCCAAGATCGCGCTCAAGCTATTGTTCCCGCTAATCTTTTTCATCTTCCCCACGCTGCTGATCGTGCTGGTCGGGCCGGCCGCGATCCAGATCGGGCATGCCATGGGCAAGATGGCCGGCACTAACTAAACGGAGAAGCTCATGCAACCTGCAATCAAGCGTTTCGTCATCCTGTGCACCGGCGCCTTGTTGTTCGCGTGCGCCGATATGGGCCAGCGCCCCCGGCCCGCCGAACCTGCGCCCTGGGCCGAACAAGCCTATCGCAGCGGACGCGCCCATCACCTGGCGCGCCAGTACGAGCAGGCCCGCGTCGACTATGAAGAAGCGCTGCGCGTGCTGCCAAACCACGTCAATGCCCGCAACGGGCTGGCGGTGCTGGCCGCCGACCAGGGCCAGCTCGATACCGCGATCGAGCATTGGGAAGCGCTGACGGCCGGGCGCAGCGGGGTCGACAGCGCCTTCTTGTTCAGCAATCTGGGCTACGCCTACTTTTTGCGCGGCGACCTGACGCGGGCCCAGGCGGCGCTGGAGAACGCCTGCCTGCAGGATCCGCTGAACTACCGGGCCTGGCACCACCTGGGCAATGTGCTGGGCGGCCTGGGCCAGAGCGCGCGCGCGGCGGCCATGCACCGCCAGGCGATGGCGCTGCGCGGCCACGATTTCAAGTCCGACTACGCGGTCGCGTCCGGCGCAGGCTTGCCAGCAATCGAACAGGCGGTGCGCGCGTCGGGCCAGGATGACGAGCGCTGGGCCAGGACCGAGATCCGCCAGGAAGACAACGGCATGTTCGTGCTCGAGCGGATCGAGGCGCGCCCGCGCGAAGGCGTGCTGCTCGAAATTAGCAACGGCAACGGGATCAAGGGCATGGCGCGCGCGGTGGCGCGCAGCATCGGCGCCGGCGAGGGCAGGGTGGTGCGCCTGACCAATCAGAAAGGTTTTGGCGTGCGCGTCACGCGCGTGGAATACCAGGCCGCCTTCCGTCTGGCGGCCGAACGGATGGCCGAGCGCATGGGCGGCGTACCCCTGCTGAAAACGGGCAGCGTGGACCGGGCCGATATCCGGGTGGTGCTCGGTCATGACCGCGTCGCAGCGCAAAAGCCGCCGCTGGCGACCGTCGCCAAGCCGGCGCCCGATGCCAGTTAGCCGGATTCGTTTGGCCAGGATCAAAGGCGCGTCTTGTCCTGACCTGACAATGGAATGAAATCAACCAGATCGAGAGGGAACGACCATGACCATCGCACGCCGCCACTTCACTTGCGCACTCGCCGCTGTTCTTGTTGCCGGTCTGGCCGCTTGCGCGCCCACCGCCAAGCAAGAGGGAACGGGAGAGTACATCGACGATTCCCTCATCACCGGCAAGGTCAAGGCGGCGCTGGTGGCCGACCCCGACCTCAAGGCTACCGAAATCAATGTCGAAACCTTCAAGGGCACGGTGCAGCTGAGCGGCTTTGTCGCCAAGCCGGAAGACATTCCCAAGGCGGTCCAGCTCACGCGCGACATCAAGGGTGTCAAGTCCGTCAAAAACGACATGATGGTCAAGCATTGAAGCGTGCAGCACGAAAAAAAAGCCGCCTGGTCTGAGCAGGCGGCTTTTGACTTTGTGCGCGCTCGCTTATTGCCAGGACACGCTGCCCAGGCCGCGCGCTTCCGCATTGCGGGTCGCCGGGTTGCCGTACACGGTGGCGGAACCGAGACCGCTCAACTTGAGTTCGGCAGCGGTGCGCGCATACACGGTCGCGCCGCCCAGGCCCGACATGTCGAGCACGACCTTGTCGGCGGTCAGCTTCTTCGCGTCCAGGCTGCCCACGCCGCCAAGCTGGGCGCGCAGCAGCTTGCTGGTGCCATTGATCGTAATCGCGCCGGCGCCGCCCAGCGCAAGGTCGACCTGTTCGGCCGCGGCGCCATTGAAGGTCATGCTGCCAACGCCGCCGAGGCGCGCGACCACGTTGCGGTAATTGCTGTCGACCGTGACCGCGCCGGCGCCGTCGAGCGTGACCTTGATTTCATTGCCCGTAAAGCCCTTCACATCGGAAGCGCCCACGCCGTGCGAACTGAGTTCGTTCAGGTTCGGCAGCGTCAGTTCGGCGCGCAATCCGCCGTGGTCATTACCGCTGAAGTGCCAGCGCGATTCGGTGTCGATATTGAGTGTGTCGCCCTGCTGGACCACGCTGACCTTCTCGATCAGGCGCTTGTCGCCAATGATCGTCAGCGACGCGGTCGGGCCCTGCTTGATGTGCAGGTCGATGATGCCGCCCAGTTTGACCTTGACTGCGCGCGCGTCGATGGCGCGCCCTTGCGATACTTGTTCGCCCGCGAGCGCCGCGCCCGATACCGCCAGCGTTGCCGCCAAGACTGCCGTGCCGAAGAATTTGTTCATTGCGCGCGCTCCTGATGTGGGTGTCTGAATCAATCGGCCAGCTGGGCTTTTTCAGCTGCGGTCAGGCGTTTGGCGCTGACGGTGATCGTGGTCATGGTCGGTGCTGCGCCGACCTTGACGACTTCCGGTGCGCCGCTGGTGCGGGTGTCGGCGCCGGCGGTGGCGAAGGTGGTGGTCGACACGATCGCCAGTGCGGCGACAAAAACGAGTTCCATGTTCTTTGCGATGTTCATGATGTTCTTCCTTTGATTGATTCGTTTGGGTTGAGTGAACTATATCCAAGCGCCCCGCGGACGACATCCGGAATGCGATGGACTGCGGTTTTGGCGGCTTGAAATGCGGAAAAGGGCTGCGAGCGGCGCAGGCGGGATCCGCTGCTATTGCGACGTGTTATCGATAGTTTCTGATAGACATTTTTTGCATTGCCAGTGATCATGTCGTCCGCTTCAGCACCAAGATGACGGCCGTCGGCGCGCCCGCCGATGTGCCTGAGCCGGCCCCGATCGCTCTGCTGGGTCTGGGTTTGCGGGGTCTGGGCGTGTCGCGCCGCCGCGCGCGGGCTTTTTCCACGCCTGCGCGATGTTTTTGGGATAAGTTTGTATTGACGGCAAGATTATACCTACGGATACTGGGTGCACGCAGTCCCACCCGTATCCAGGAGGTATCAGGTGAAATTGTCTTCCGTCTTGCTCTGCGGCGCCGCCGTGCTGGCTGGTTGCCAGACCATGCCCGACCCCAGCGATACCACCAACGCCACCATGCGTTTCCGGATCCACTACGAAACGCCAGGCCTGGCCACACCGCACGTCGAAGTGACCACCAGCACCTCGCTCGAGGCGCGCCGCTGCATTTATGTGAACGAGCCCTTCGGCGTGGTGGCCAATGTGGCCGACACGGGCGGGGTGCAATGGATCATCATCGGCCCGTCGCAATTGTTTGACGCCGTTTCGGTACGCAACAATCCAGGCGACATCGTCGCCATCCCCTCGCCGGCCGAGCCGACCCAGACCGTGTTCGGCGATACCTTCCCGAATCCCGGTCTGCGGCCCGGCAGTGCCGTAGTGCAAGTCGGCTACAGCACGGTGAAGGCCTTCGACACCGTGACCTTGCTGTCGGTCTATCAGTTCAAGGCCGGCGCCACGCGCGCATCGCTGCGCGGTACTGCGCGCAATTTCGGCACCACCACCGGCGTGTCCGAGGTTTACAACTTTTTTGTCGAGAAAGCGACCAGCGATCCGGCCAAACGCCCGGGGATGAGCTGTCCGGTGCCCTGAATCTGCACAGGCACAAACGATGTGCCTGGTCCCCTGCCGAAAATGATGGCGTTTCGACCATGAAGGGCGCATGATTGGGAACAGTGACGCGTCTTTACAGGCTCGCTGAAAGCATTGAACTTGGCGCGCCTCCGACCATCTTACGGACAGGGGATCACCATGCGCACCTTTGCTCACGAATCCAAAGCCAGCCGTGGCACGCGCCAGGCCGCCACGAGCGGCATGCCACTGCGCTCGGGCGCATCGCGCGCGGCCGGTCTAGCACTGGGCGGCGATATGGACGCGCTGCACGCCATCGCCAGCCGGGCCATGGCGCACGGGTCGCCCACCGACTTCACGCGCGTGCCGGCCAGCGGCACCCTGCAGACCAAACTGGTGCTCGGCGAGCCCGGGGATTCCTTCGAGCAAGAGGCTGATCGCATGGCTGAGCAAACCATGCGCATGCCCGAGGGGCGGCTCCAGCGGGCCTGCGAATGTGGCGGCACCTGCCCGCGCTGCAAGGCGCACCAGTCGAGCGCGCTGCAATCGAGGCGCGCCGGCGGCGCTGCTCAGGGGGCGGTGCCGGCCTCGGTCGGCGAAGCGCTGGCGGGCAGCGGCAAGGCGCTGGACGCGGGCACACGCGATTTCATGGAGTCACGTTTTGCCCAAGATTTCTCGCGCGTGCGCGTGCACACTGGCGCGGCGGCCGAACAATCGTCACGGGCGCTCGGTGCGCGCGCCTATACCGTGGGCGAGCAAGTCGTGTTTGGCGCCAATCAATTCGCGCCCAACACCACCGAAGGCAAGCGCCTGCTGGCGCACGAGCTGACCCACGTCGTCCAGCAGTCTGGCGGCGGCGAAAGCGCGCTGATCCAGCGCGACCTGGCCATCGAGCCCCCGCTGCCGAATGCCGTGGCGGTGGCGCTGACGCCGCAGCAAATCGCCGACGCCATCACCTTCAATGAAGGCGTGCTGCTGCAGATCCCCAACAGCGCCGACGTCATTGAAATGGTGCGCGACGTGATCGGCGTGCCGCCACAGCCGGCTGTGGTGGACGCCGACTTCGTCAATGCGGTGGTCTTGTGGCAAGCCAACTTCGGACTACCGCAAGACGGCAAGCTGGGGCCGCGCACTGCCGTGCCCCTGTTCCGCGAAATCGGCGCCGAGGGCGTGGGCCATGCGGAAATGCGGCGCAATCCGCGTTACACACCGGCCGGCCCCATCAACGTCGCGCGCGGCGGCGGCGGTCTGCGGCCGGCGCACATGGACATGACGGCCGAATTCCGCAGCGATCCGGCCAACCACATTTTCCCGTCCTGCGGCGAGATCCGCCAGGATATTCAATGGGATGCCGCTTTCGTCGCCGCATCGGTTGCGGCCGGCAACGGCGCGGTGCCGCATGCCGGCTTCCCGGCGGCGCATCCGGCCGGGCGCTGGATTGAGGACCGCGATGCCGGCAACACCACGCGTTATGGCCACCGTGCCGGCTTCTCGCCGGGGCCCGGCAACCAGTACGTCGACAACACGGGCACGCAGAACCAGGCCTTCGGTCACCGCTTCATTGGCCAGGACAATCCGGGCGGCTTGTTTGCCGACCGCGGCAGCTGGAGTTTCCGCCTGCGCGCGATCGACGTGTGCAATGGCGAGCGTCTGGTCGCCGTGTCGCCCACCCTTGTCATCAACTGGTTGTAAGCGGGAGCGCGCGATGGAAACCGACATTGAGCTGCGGCTGAGCTTTGAAGGCGATGCGCTGAAAGTGACGGCGGCCAATACCGGCATGCGCGAGGTGCGGCTGTGGTCGCGCGACAATTCCTGGGGCTGGGGCATGCTCTCGCTGCGGGTGGCGGCGCCCGGTTCGGACCGATGGGTGGAACTGACGGCCAAGCCGGTCCGCTGGACGGGCAATCTGCCGCGCGCGGTCACCATCCCCGCCGGCGGCGCGACCGATTTCCTGCTGCGGCCAGGCGATCCTGTATGGGAAGGGGCTGATCTCGCCGCACTTGCCGGCGGTCCGCTGCAAGTACGCGTGCGCCTGCACGCCGACAACTCGCCCGAAGCCCAGGCCCAGGGCGTGTTCACGGGCGACCTGCTGTCTCCGGCCATTGTCTCCCAGCCGCCCCATCGCTGGCTGGGTTAGCCTGGCTTGATTGGCTAGTTGCTCCGCGCAAGCTGGTAAACTGCGCCGGCGCGATCCTGCATGGGTTGTCGCCTAGCCTCCCATCATCACGAAAGCACATCATGACCGACGCCATCGCGCCGTCACCTGTCGGCACCACCCGCTATGGCGCGGGCATTTTCACGATCGACAATTTCCTGTCGCCGCAGGAATGCGCCGACCATATCGCCCGGTCCGAACAGATCGGATTCGAGGAAGCTGTCATCAGCACCGAAGAGGGCGACCGCATCATGAAAGATGCGCGCAATAACGACCGCATCCTGTATGACAATCCGGATTTGGCCGCCAAGTTGTTCGCACGCGCACTGCCATGGCTGCCACCCGAGATCGACGGCTGGCAACCCTGCGGCATGAACGAGCGTTTCCGCTTTTACCGCTACACGCCAGCGCAATTTTTCAAATGGCATCAGGACGGCACCTTCCGCCGCTCCCAGCATGAGGAAAGCTTCCTTACATTCATCATGTATCTGAATGACGATTACACTGGCGGGGCCACCGAATTCCCATGGGAGAAAATTCAGCCGAAGGCAGGAACAGTCCTGGTGTTTCCGCACCGCCTGCGCCATCAGGGTGCCGCCATCGCGACGGGCACCAAGTACGTGTTGCGGACCGATGTGATGTACCGCGAGGCCTTGGTCTAAATTCATACCAAGCCGGGAATGAAAAAAGGCTTACGCGCCGTAGCGGGTAAGCCTTTTCTCTTGCTAAGTACTGGTGCCGACTGCCGGTTTCGAACTGGCCACCTGATGATTACAAATCAACTGCTCTACCAAATGAGCTAAGTCGGCGAAAACTTTTACAGG
>JGI24770J26754_10000755_pt1 | contig 23477 bp, 19 predicted proteins | sample LakOneMetagenome_FD_26754 | JGI IMG/M metagenome (IMG submission 26754) | reverse complement strand
CCCTGGACCACACCCATCACCTACCCCGACAACTGCCCCATCTGACCCGGCTTCGGGACGGCTACGACCGCCTCAGCCGTCATTGTGGACGGTCCGCTGAGATCATGACCGTCCATGCCCCTGAACGTATTGCGCATACTGGGCATAACGCGCACCCGTCGAACGGATCCGCCGGCGTGGCCGATTAGTTCTCGATGGAGATCTGCACCGTGTCACCGTTGATGTCGATCGCTACGATGAGCAGCGAATCGGTGTCGTCGGGGCTGATCGAGTACTCCAGAAGAGCGAAATGCTCGTCACCGCCGGTGTGGTGCGGGTGGAATCCCACGCGCTGCAGGCGAAGCGAGCGCAGGAAATCGATCTGCTGGTCGCCGGAATCCCAGATGATGGCGTCAGCGAGGGCCTCCGGGTCCATCTCGGCCACGTGCTGGTCGATGTACGTCGACGTGGGCGTCGCTTTCGTCGTGAGTTCGGCCACGAGAGACTCACGAGCCGCCGAGTCCAGGTCTTCGATGTTGTTGATCATGGCGGCGGCAATATCCAGCGCCTCGCTGGTGACCGAGTCCTCATCGGGTGAGTTCAGGTCGATCTCGATGTCCTGATCGCCCAGCTCGGCCGTCTCCGACCAATACACCTCGCCCGCATCGTCACTGCCGAGAATCCCGAAAAAATCGTGCTCGATGGTCATGTCGTCCTCTGTCTAGAATTCGTGAGTGGTTGTGCGCATGGGTCAGCCGATGAGTTTCTGTGCGAACACGTGCGGTGTGAAGCCGGTGAGGTCGTTGATTCCCTCACCCTGTCCGACGAGCTTGATCGGGATCCCGGTGCGTTCCTGAACGGCCAGCACGAACCCGCCCCGGGCCGAACCGTCGAGCTTGGTCAGCACCAGTCCGGTCACCCCGGCGTGCTGGATGAACGCTTCCGCCTGAGCGAGGCCGTTCTGACCTGTCGTGGCGTCCAGTACGAGCAACACCTCCGCGATGGGCGCTTGCTTTTCGACCACCCGGCGAATCTTGGTGAGCTCGTCCATCAGCCCGCCCTTAGTGTGCAGGCGCCCGGCGGTGTCGATGATGACAATTTCAATGCCCTCGTTCATCGCCTTCTCCACGGTCTGAAAGGCGACGGATGCCGGGTCCTGGCCGACCATCTGCGGCTTCACAATCTGGGCCCCGGCACGTTCGGCCCAGGTGGCCAGTTGGTCCACGGCACCGGCGCGAAAGGTATCCGCCGCGCCGACGACGACACTGCGTCCATAGGTGTTGAGGAACTTGGCGAACTTGCCGATAGTCGTGGTCTTGCCCACACCGTTGACGCCCACCACCAGCACGATGGCCGGGCGTTCGCTCAGAGTCAGCGTGGGGTCGAGCAGCGAAAGCCGTTCCTCGATGCCTTCGCGCAGCATTCGCTGGAGGTCTTTGGGATCGGTCGTGTTGTACTTGGCAACCTTGGCCCGCAGCTCAGCCACGACGACATCCGTGACATCGGCCCCGAAATCTGCTTTGATCAGAGCGTCTTCGAGCTCCTCCCAGGTTTCGGCGTCAATCGTCTTCTTCGCGAACATGCCGCGCAGAGCGCCGGAAAGTGACCAGGGGGTGCGTTCTGCCATATCCCTAGCCTAGAGCGCGAAACGGCCCAACCCCGTGCAGCTGCCCCCTGAATAAAGTGCTTCCGATCGACACTCGCCACCGTGACCGCTCCGACGGGGTCCCGGCCCGAATGCTCTCTCGCCCCACAGGAACAGGCTGCACGCAGGCGCCAGCCCTGCTAACCACAGCGGGGCCCCCGCACCACCAACGGTCCGAGCAGCCCCTGCCGTGCGCTACCTGGTGGTAGCCGACGTGGTCAGCCAGGCGCCCGTGCCGATGTCGGTGACCGCGGCCATTCGGATCGTGTAACCCGTCTTACCCATCAGCCCGGTGATCTTCACGTCCGTGGCAGTGCTGACACCGTCACCGACCGTACTCCAGTCCGTTCCATCGGCGGACGTCTCAATCACGTAGTCCGTGATCGGGAAACCACCATCGATGAGCGGTGCCGTCCAGGCCACCTGAATGGACTGGCCCTTCACCTTCACGACCGCCCCACGAGGCGCGGAGGGCGGCGAGGCGGTCGACGCTTCGACGGGCGCCGAGTACGTGCCGAGCCCCGAGGCTGATGTCGCACGGACCCGCACCTGATACTCCGTGGCAGGGATAAGTCCAGTGATCGTCGCACCGGTGACGGCCGACACGCTGTCGAAGAACCTCGTCCATTCCTGGGTACCGGCGACCCGATACTGCACCCGGTAGTCCGCGACGGGGCTGGTACCCGTGGCTGCTGGCGACTCCCAGTTCGCAACGATCGTCGTGCCGTTCACGGAGGAGAGCGACAGCTCCGCCGGGGAACCCGGAACCACCACAGGCTCGGGATCGGGGGTCGGGTCGGTACCCGGGTCCGTCACGGTGAGATCGGCGAACGGAACCTTGACAACGGATGTCGCGAGGTCGACGGACGTCGGTGCCGTGCCGAGCACGTTCCATAGTTCGACCTTCACGGTGCCGCCGAGCAGTGGGCCGAATTCGCCCTCAACACTCTCGAAGGCAGCCTCCGTGGTGTACCGCTCGTAGCCGGGTATCGGATCAGTCGGGAAGTAGTTGAACTTTTCGATGCGATCGAAGGTGCCATCTCCTGTCAGATCGTAGGAGACCCGGAGCCGGGTTCCGTTCCCGACTCCAACGGTGTCGATCCCGATATTGAACGCAGTACGACTTCCGGCAAACGTGCCGGTCAGGTTTTCGGCGGTGAGGACCAGGCCCGTTGAAGGATCACCGACAGCATCGGGACCTGACCGTGGGGCCAACGTTGCGGTCGGGGCCGCGCCGGCCTGGTTCGCGAGTGAGCCCGTCGTCGTGAGGAACAGTTCGGTCTGGGTTGGAGCAGGAGGAGTCGGCGGCTCAGTTGGCGGAAGCTCGGTACCGCTCGGGGCTCCGCCGCCGCTCCAGACCTGTGCACCCGATGTCACCGTCTTGCCTGTCGGGACATCGAGCTTGGTTCCGTCGGTGAAAGTCACCGTGATCGGCGCCTGAGTGATATTGCCGGCCACGTAGGTCTTCGCGCCATTCTTCGTGAACACCGCAGCCATCGGATTATTTGCCTGCACCGCGGTATCGAGGGTTCCCAGCGCCGCCAAGTTGGCGATCCAGTGGTAGGTGTGCGCCCGACTCTCGCCTTCTTCCACGGGGTACTCGCGGTCGTTGTCGAGCTTGGCCAACGCCGCCGGTCCGTCGCCGAGCGCCAGGTATGACCAGAGGATGTCCTGCCACATCGTCGGGTTGCCCCCGTTGACGTCGACCATCTCACCGTAGTTCTCGACGACATCGCCTGGTCGCAGGCCCAAATAGAGATGCCCGCCCGTGATCGGCAGCGTGTTGATGCCTTGGATCATCTCGGCCTCCGCGCTGAACCAGGTGGAGTAAGTGCCCCCGTCGCCCCAGATCATTCCCGCAGTGCTGTGCCCGAACGAATCCGGCATTGCGCCGGATTCGTCGAACCAGTACTGCTGAATCGCCGCAGTCTGGGTAGCGTAGAGGTAGATCCCAGCGTCGCGAGTGGCGTTATCCCCGGTGGCGGTGCCCCACTGGATCAAGCCGTTCGCGAAGTTCTGTCCCTCGGAACTCGACTCCTGGTTGTTACCGGCCCCGAAGGCTCCGTGTCCGGAGGCCCAATCGTGACCGGCGTAGATGTCGAAGTCCCGCAGGTACGGATAGCGGTTCTCGGTGCGATCGAAGTTGTTCGCGTCCGCGATGAGTTCGTCGACCATGCCGCCATACGCCGCCGGGGACGCCCACTCAGGGTCGAATCTCGCCAGCGTCGCCGCTGCGACGACGAAGTATCCGTAGTGGAAATGGTGATCGTTGAGTTCTTTGTCTGAACCGTACGACGCCGGGTAGCCGATCAGACTGCCCCAGTTCTTGTTATAGGCGAATAGTTGTGTGGTCTCACCCGGTGAGGCCGTGAACCAGTTCGTGAGAGTGTCCCGGATCTGGGCCAGCGCAGTGTCCCGCACGGCCGTTCGGTCCAGCTGATCGGCGATCTCGACGATTCGCGCGGCGCGCCCCAGCGCCTTGCCGGTCCAGTAGGTGTCGTCCTTGATGCTTCCCATCGGGTTCGCCGCGACCTGGTCGAGCAGCGCGTCCAGACGCGCATTCGCTTCACCGCTCGCTGTTGCGACCGAGGGAATCTCGGGCAGCACCCCGGTGAACGGGGTAGATGTCGTGAAGGAGGTGGCACCGACGAGCGTGGTCATGTCACCACGGGCGGAGACGTAGGTGCGGTCTGAGGTGACGCCCGGGGTGGGACCGTCACCGGTCACCCCGTCGAGGTAGACGCTCTGATGCGGATATAGCGCGAGCACGGTGCCCTCATTGGTTCCCTCCATCGGGGTGGTCTCGACGGAGTACGTGGTGCGCACCACGCTCGTGGCCGGGTCGTAGGCGTAGTCGGCCTGAGTGCCGACCACCTTGGCATACGCGTAGGGCGCGTAAGCATCAACGACTCCAGTGCGTGCCGAATCGGTGTCGGTCGGAGCTGTCGGCAGAGTGGCAACGGACAGGTACCCCTTGCCGCCGAGATCGCTGCTGAGAGTCGTGCCGGACACCGACCAAGTCGATCCGGTGGGCGCATAGGCGACGTAGTCGGCACCGCCCGAGGAGAAGCCGATCTGCTCGCCTCCGTTGAGCCAGACGCGCAAATCGGAACCGGCGGAGACGACCGCGTCACCGCCGTCAATGTCGAACCAGCTGAACGGCAGGCCGTGACCGATGGTGGCCGTCATCGTGCGGGTTCCATCGCTCCAGGATGGGGTCACCGTCCAGTCGCTCCAGTCGGCGACCTTGACCACGGGCGCGTTGAGGCCCTCGATGCCGACGACGACGTCTTCGGCATAGGGGTAGTGGAATTCACCGACACCACCGGAGGTTCCGGACATGACCGGATCGCGAGTGGTGGAGACCCCGAGCCCGGCTGCCTGCGGGAGGTAGGAGGACGGATGGGCGTGCAATGGCTCGCTGTACGCGCAGTTGTATTTCTTGAAGACAAGCGACGACCACCAGTCGTTGGTAGGCACCGCTCCTTGCGGGGCTGTATCGGTGAGGAACGCGCGGGCGTTCGTCGCGAGGGGTTCACAGCCCTCTGGAGCGGCTCCGACGGCATCCGTCGTGTAGCTGCCGGTCCCGATCGGCATGGTCTCGGCCTGGGCCGCGCCGACAATGCCAAGACCGCTGAGGAGCACGGCTGTCACGGTGATGACGGCCAGGCGTCGCGTCCCGGTCTTGCGCTTTTCACGCTTCCCCCGGCTCTCGACTGGTGCGCTGACGTGGTCGCTAATACTCATCCGGTCCCCTTGCGCTACCCGGGTCGCCGCATTGCGTCACCGGTGGCGTGCGTTTCACTGTTCCTGTNTGCGGGAGAGTGAGAGCGCTCTCTTGAACCTTAGGGACCGGGACCGGTGAAAAGCAAGCACTACGTGAGAGCGCTCTCAAAAATCTGCGGAGAACAGGGAATGTCCAGCAGGCCTCGCCCCACAAGCCGACAGCGGCCAGCCGTGCGACGTAATCCGTCACAGAACCGTCACGACCCGGCAGAATGGTCGGATGACGGTTCAGACTTCCCCCGCACTCGTCGGCATCGCCCACGGCACGTCTTCCCCGGACGGCCAGTGCGCGGTGGCCGGCCTGATGCGCGCGGTCGCGGCTGCGCAGCCGGCGCTGACGGTCGCTCTGGGATTTGTCGACGTGCAGCACCCGGACACGCCTGAAACACTGGCTGCGCTGACACCGGGCCTGCCCGCCGTCGTGGTGCCGCTCCTGCTCTCCGCCGGCTACCACGTTCATGTGGACCTCACCGACGCCGTGCGCGCGGAAACCGAGCGCCCTGTCATCCTCGGCGCTGCCCTCGGCCCCGACGACCGATTGATCGCCCTGCTCCGACAGCGGCTTGACGAATCCGGCCTCACCGCGGACGACGTCGTCGTGCTCGCCGTCGCCGGCTCGAGCGACGCTCGGGCCGTCGCGGACTGCCGAATCGTCGCCGAGAGGCTCGCCGCCGCATGCGGTCGCGTCATCGCCCTCGGATTCCTTTCTGCCGCCCGCCCACCGCTGCCCTGCACCGTTGCCAGAACGCGAATCGAGAACCCCGACCGCCGCATCGTCGTGAGCAGTTACCTGCTGGCCCCGGGGTACTTTCAGGGCCTCGTCGAGAAGGCTGGGGCTCATGTCGTGACCCGCCCGCTGCTGGTCCCGGACGAACCGGCGCCGCAGTTCCTGGTCGATGTGGTCCTCAGCCGGTATCTCGGCGCCATCTGATCAACCATTCACCGCACCGGTTCAAGCGCCGGCTTGAGGTAGAACGCATGTCCCGGTCCAGGCGCACCGTACGCCGGGCCGGACATCCGCGCCGCAGTGTGACGCCCCGCTACCTTAGGTGACCGGGCATGACCGACGTGCTGACACAGATAACCCGCTCTCGATAGTTTTCTTCTATCACAAGAGGGTGTTCTCGGTGTCTACGGGAGCATCCATCGAGAGGAGCCCCCGTGCCGCAGAACGTGACGGAAACCACCCAGACCCGCGCGCCGCATCCCCCCTCACGCCCGAACGGGCAGTGGTTCGTAGATGGCACAGCACCGCTCAACGGCAATGAAGAGTGGAAACAGGTCGACAACGGTCTCGCCGTCCGCGAGCGCATCGAACGGGTGTACTCGAAGCAGGGCTTCGACTCCATTGACGGAACCGACCTGCACGGCCGGTTCCGCTGGTGGGGCCTCTACACGCAGCGCAAGCCTGGCATCGACGGCGGCAAGACCGCCACGCTCGAGCCGCACGAACTCGAAGACCGTTTCTTCATGCTGCGGGTGCGCATCGACGGCGGTCAGCTGAGCACCGCGCAGCTGCGGGTGATCGGCAACATCTCCCGCGACTTCGGCCGCGATACCGCCGACCTGACCGACCGCCAGAACGTGCAGCTGCACTGGATCCAGATCGAGGCCATGCCCGAAATCTGGCGTCGCCTCGAAGCCGTGGGACTGCAGACCACCCAGGCCTGCGGCGACGTGCCGCGTGTATTCCTCGGCTCCCCCGTGGCCGGCATCGCCGCCGACGAGCTCCTCGACCCGAGCGACGCCATCGCCGAGATCGCCCGCAAGTTCCTCGGCACCGACGAGTTCGCCAACCTGCCCCGTAAATTCAAGACCGCCATCACCGGACACCCCAGCCAGGATGTCGTTCACGAGATCAACGACATCGGGCTGGTCGCCGTCACCCACCCCGAGCTCGGCGTCGGCTATGACCTGTGGGTCGGCGGCGCCCTCTCCACGACACCACGCCTCGCCGAACGTCTCGGCGCCTTCGTGGCACCCGAGCGTGTCAGCGAGGTCTGGCGCGGCGTCGTGTCGATCTTCCGCGACTACGGTTACCGTCGCCTACGCGGCAAGGCGCGTCTGAAGTTCCTGCTCAACGAGTGGGGAACGGAGAAGTTCCGTCGCGTGCTCGAAGACGAGTACCTCGGCTACGCCCTGCCCGACGGCCCCGCAGCGCCCCGCCCCACCGCGCAGGGTGACCACGTGGGCGTGCACAAGCAGAAGGATGGCCGGTTCTACATCGGCGTCGCCCCCTTCGTCGGTCGCGTGGCCGGACCGCTGCTCATCGGCCTCGCCGACCTGCTCGAAGCACACGGTTCCTTCCGCCTGCGCACCACCCCGCACCAGAAACTCGTGCTGCTCGACGTCGCCGAAGAATACGTGGAACCGCTCATCGCAGCCCTCGACGAGCTCGGTCTCGCCGCCCGGCCCAGCCTGTTCCGCCGGTCCACGATCGCCTGCACCGGCATCGAATTCTGCAAACTCGCCATTGTGGAGACCAAGCAAACAGCCACCGAAGCCATCCTTGAGCTCGAAACCCGACTAGCCGGCATCGACGTGCCCCAACCGATCAGCCTGCACGTGAACGGATGCCCCAACTCCTGCGCCCGCATCCAGACCGCAGACATCGGGCTGAAGGGCCAGCTCCTGTCCGACGGTAACGGCGGCCAGACCCCCGGCTTCCAGGTGCACCTCGGCGGCGGGCTCGCCTCGCCGAACCGCGACGAAGCCGGCCTCGGCCGCACCGTTCGCGGTCTGAAGGTGACCGCCGACGACCTCGCCGACTACGTGGAGCGCATCGTGCTCCGTTTCCTCGCCGACCGCAGCGCCGACGAAACCTTCGCCGAGTGGTCACACCGAGCCGATGAGGAGGCCCTGCAGTGAGTCCCGCCGTGAATCTCAACGCCCCCGCGGCGGACGCCTCCACCCTTCCGGAACGAGCCCTTCCGGAACGCCGCCCGACGCCTGTTCTGCAGGCCCTCGCGGCGCAGGGCTCAGCCGAGCTCACCAAAACCGACGGCACCGAAGCGACGGCCGAGGACGTCGTCGCGTGGGTGACCCGCAACTTCAGCGCCGACGCAGTGGCCGTGGCCTGCTCGATGGCTGACGCCGTTCTGCCTGCCCTCGTCTCCGCGCAGGTTCCGGGTGTGGACGTGCTCTTCCTCGACACCGGGTACCACTTCGCCGAAACCTACGAGACCCGGGACGCGGTGGCCGCGACCCTCGACGTGACCGTCGTGGACGTGCTGCCGCTGGCGACCGTGCCCGAGCAGGACGCCGAACACGGCGCCGAGCTCTTAGCCCGCGACCCGAACCTCTGCTGCGCCATGCGCAAGGTCGAGCCCTTGCAGCGTTCCCTGCGCGGCTACGAACTCTGGTTCACCGGCGTGCGCCGCGACGAAGCTCCAACCCGGGCGAACACTCCCCTGATCACCTGGGATGAGCGCAACGGTCTCGTCAAAGTGAATCCGATCGCAGCCTGGACCTATGAGCAACTCATGGACCACGCCACGACCCATCACATTCCGGTGAATGTGCTGCTGTCCCGGGGCTACCCGTCGATCGGCTGTGCGCCCTGCACCCAACCCGTCGCCGCCGGCGCCGATCCCCGCTCCGGACGCTGGGCCACCCTCGAGAAGACAGAATGCGGACTCCACCTATGAGCACGTCAGCCACCGCCACCGGAACACTCGTCGACCAGCCGCCCGCAACCGGCCACCGGCTCTCCGAACTGGACGTGCTCGAGAGCGAAGCCATCCACATCATCCGCGAGGTGGTGGCCGAATTCGAGCGCCCCGTGCTGCTGTTCTCCGGCGGCAAGGACTCCGTCGTGGTGCTGCACCTGGCCGCGAAGGCGTTCTGGCCGGGCAAAGTGCCCTTCTCCCTCCTGCACGTCGATACCGGGCACAACTTTCCCGAGGTGCTCGCCTTCCGCGACGCCACCGTGGAACGCCTCGGCGTGCGCCTCGCCGTGGCCAGCGTGCAGGACTACATCACCGACGGCCGGCTGGCCGAGCGCGCCGACGGCACCCGCAACCCGCTGCAAACCCTGCCGCTGCTCGACGCCATCGCCGCCGGACGGCATGACGCCGTCTTCGGCGGCGCCCGCCGCGACGAAGACAAGGCCAGGGCCAAGGAACGCATCCTCTCGCTCCGAGACGAGTTCGGCCAGTGGGATCCGCGCAACCAGCGTCCCGAACTCTGGAACCTGTACAACGGCCGGCACACGGTCGGGCAGCATGTGCGCGCCTTCCCGATCAGCAACTGGACCGAGCTGAACGTGTGGCGCTATATCGAGCGAGAGAACATCGAGCTGCCCGGCTTGTATTACGCCCACGAGCGTGAGGTCTACCGTCGCGACGGCATGTGGCGCGCGGTGAGCCCGGTGAGCGAACCCCGCCCTGAGGAACAGGTCGAACAGCGCATCGTGCGCTACCGCACGGTCGGCGACATGAGCTGCACCGGCGCCGTCGACTCAGACGCGTACACCGTGAACGACGTCGTGCGCGAGGTCGCGGTGAGCACCATCACCGAACGCGGCGCCACCCGCGCTGACGACCGCATCTCCGAAGCCGCCATGGAGGACCGCAAGAAAGAGGGGTACTTCTGATGCGGGCCGCGAGGCTGAGCGCCCTGCGCGCCGCCGTGCTGCTCACCGGCGGCGTCCTGCTGCTGAGCGGCTGCGCCCCCGCCGCAGCATCCGTTCCCGGACCTGCGACCGAGCTTCGATTGGGCTATTTCGACAACGTCACCCACGCCCCCGCGCTGGTGGGCGTGCAGAAAGGGTTCCTGAAGGGCGCCCTCGGTGACACCACGCTCAGCACCCAGATATTCAACGCCGGACCGGCCGCGATCGAGGCGCTGAGCGCCGGAGCCATCGACGCGGCGTACGTCGGCCCGAGCCCGGCGGTGAACACCTTCGTGCAGAGCAGGGGCGACTCGGCCACCATCGTGGCCGGAGCGACCGCGGGCGGCGCCGCCCTGGTCGTTCGCGACGGGATCGACTCCCCCGCCGACCTCGCCGGCACCACGATCGCCAGCCCCCAGCTCGGCAACACCCAGGACGTGGCGCTGCGCTCCTGGCTCGAATCCGTTGGCTATGCCACGAGCATGACCGGCGGCGGTGACATCACCGTGTCGCCGACTGACAACGCCCTCACCTTGACCCTGTTTCAGAGCGGGCAGATCGATGGCGCGTGGCTGCCCGAACCCTGGGTCTCCCGCCTCGTCCTCGAAGGCGGCGCCCACGTTCTGGTCGATGAGGCGAGTCTCTGGAACAACGGCGATTTCCCCAGCACCGTGCTGCTCGTACGCAAGGATTTTCTGCGCGACCACCCGGAGGCCGTCACCAAGCTGCTGAGGGGACACGCGGAATCCGTCGCCTGGTTGAACGAGAACCCGGCCGACGCCGCCGCCGCCATCAACGCCGAGCTGCTCGCCGACACCGGCAAGGCCTTGAACGACAACGTGATCGCCCGGGCCCTCGAGCACGTCCGGTTCACCGACGACCCGCTCGCTGCCACGTTCCCGGACTCCCTCGCGGCCGCCGTAGCCGTGGGCACCGGCAAGGCGGGAGACCTCGACGGTCTCTTCGACGTGTCGCTGCTGAACGCGGTGCTCACCGAACAGGGCCGGCCCTCCGTCTCTTCCGCCGGACTAGGCAAGGAATGACGATGACCGGCACTCAGATAGAGCAGCGTCAAAACGAACAGACAGCGACCAAAGACACGAGGTTTTCCATGAATACGCAGCTGCAGGATCCCGCCCTCGGGACGCTTTTTCGCTTCGCCACCGCGGGCTCCGTCGACGACGGCAAGTCCACCCTCGTCGGACGGTTGTTGCACGACTCGAAGGCGATTCTCGCCGACCAGCTTGATGCCGTCGCCCGCACCTCCACGGAACGCGGCTTCGGCGGCGCCGCCGGCGGAATCGACTTCGCGCTGCTGACCGACGGGCTGCGTGCCGAACGCGAACAGGGCATCACCATCGACGTCGCGTACCGCTACTTCGCCACCGGGCACCGCTCGTTCATCCTGGCCGACTGCCCCGGCCACGTGCAGTACACCCGCAACATGGTCACCGGTGCCACCACAGCGGATGCCGTGATCATGCTCATCGACGCCCGCAAGGGTGTGCTCGAGCAGACTCGTCGTCACCTGTCCGTGGTGGCCTTGTTGCGCGTGCCGCACGTGATCGTGGCGGTGAACAAGATCGACCTGCTCGACTATGACGAAGCCGCGTACCGGGAGGTGGAACGCTCTGTGCTGCACGTGACCGCCGAGCTCGGGGTGGCCGCCGTGCACGTGATTCCGGTCTCCGCGCTCCTGGGCGACAATGTCGTCGACCGCTCCGACCTGACCCCGTGGTACTCGGGGCCGAGCCTGCTCGAGCTCCTGGAAACACTGCCCGCCGCTGACGAGGTGGAGAGCGAAGTCGAGGCCTTCCGCCTGCCCGTGCAGCTCGTGCTGCGGCCCCAGGGTGGGCTCGCTCCCGGCCTTGACCACGACTTCCGTGACTATCGGGCCTACGCCGGGCAGATTGCCTCCGGCACGATCCGAGTCGGTGACGCGGTCAGCGTCGTGCCGGGCGGCGGTACGAGCATCGTGACCGGGATCGACTTCGCCGGCGTCGAACTCGACGTGGCCTTCGCCCCGCAATCTGTTGCCCTGCGACTGCGCGACGACCTCGACGTGGCCCGGGGCGCCGTGATCGCCGCCCTCGGCACCCTGCCGAAGGTGACCCTGGGCCTGGCTGCGTCCCTGTTCTGGCTCGATCCGCGGGCGCTGACGCCCGGCACCCGGGTGCTGGTGAAATTCGGCACCGCGCTCGTGCAGGCCGCGGTCCCGGAAATCACCGGGCGGCTGAACCTCGACACCCTCGCCCTTGAACCGACGGAGCGGCTCGAGATCAACGACATCGGCCGCGCCGTGTTGCGCCTCTCGAGCGAACTCCCCATCGAAGAGTACGCAGCCAACCGTCGATCGGGCGCCTTCCTGGTGATCCACCCCCAGGATGGGGCGACCCTCGCGGCCGGGATCGTGACGGCAGCATCGTGACCGTGCCCGCCGCCATCCGCATCGAGTCGCTGGGCAAGCGGTTCGCGCCGAGTGCCCCGCTCGTTCTCGATGACATCAACCTGACCATCGACGCCGGCGAGTTCGTGTGCCTGCTTGGGGCATCGGGCTGCGGCAAGTCCACCCTGCTCGACATCATCGCCGGACTCGAACGCCCCACCACGGGCACGGTCACCGTGGCCAGCGGCAACGCGGCCGTGATGTTCCAGGAATCGGCGCTCTTCCCCTGGCTGACCGCCTCGCGCAACGTGGAACTCGCCCTGAAGCTGCGCGGTGTTCCACGCCAGCGCCGTCGCGGTGCGGCACTCGAACTCCTCGACCTCGTCAATCTGGCCGACGCCGGCCACAAGCGTCCGCACGAGCTGTCGGGCGGCATGCGCCAGCGCGTGGCCCTGGCCCGATCGCTTGCCCAGGACCGCAAGGTCTTGTTGATGGACGAGCCCTTCGCCGCCCTCGACGCCATCACCCGGGACCTGTTGCACGATGAACTGGAACGGGTTTGGCGGGAAACCGGGCGCACGATCGTCTTCGTGACGCACAACGTGCGCGAGGCCGCCCGGCTCGGCCAGCGTGTATTGCTGATGTCGAGCCGTCCGGGACGCATCGTGAACGAATGGCGCATCGACGACCGCGCCGACCGGCGCGTTGAATCCGCCGAGGTCGCCCGCCTCGGTGACGACATCACCGACCAACTTCGACAGGAGATCCGTCGCAATGCTGCCTGAGAACGCAACGCTGCGCCACAACACGCGGGATTCCGTTCCGACTCAGACTGAGTGGGAGACGACACCCGCCGCGAGCCCCGACGACGAACAAAGGCGCCTGTCCGCGGGGCTGGACGCCCTGCAGGCCGTTCCCGCTGTGCACCGCGGCCGCCTCCGGCAGTCACTCGACGGCATCCTGCCGCCCGTGCTGCTCATCATCGGCCTGATCGCGGCCTGGCAGGCCTATGTGATGATCGCCAGGCCTCGCCCGGATCTCATTCCCGGGCCGCTCGACGTGCTCGCCTCCATCAGCGATTTCTGGGCCGACGGCCGCCTGCAGCTGGCAGTGCTGACCAGCCTCGAACGCGGCGGCGTCGGCTTTCTCATCGCCGTCGCCGTGGGCACGCCGATCGGACTCCTGCTCGCCGAATGCCGCCCGGTTCGCCGAGCCCTCGGTCCGCTGCTCTCCGGCCTGCAGGTTCTGCCCTCGGTGGCATGGGTGCCCGCGGCCATCATCTGGTTCGGCCTGACCGACGCCACGGTGTACTTCGTCGTCTTGATGGGAGCCGTGCCCTCGATCGCCAACGGCCTGGTCTCCGGTATCGACCATGTGCCGCCGCAGCTACGCCGGGTGGGCACGGTGCTCGGCGCCGGTCGGGTGCGGATGGCGACCCTGGTGATCCTCCCCGCCGCACTGCCCGGGTACTTCTCCGGCCTCAAGCAGGGCTGGGCCTTCGCCTGGCGCTCGCTGATGGCCGCCGAGATCATCGCGATGGGCGGCACGATCGGTTTCGGCCTGGGATCGATGCTCGACCAGAGCCGCGAACTGGCCGACCTGTCGGGCGTGCTCGCCACCATCCTGGTGATCCTGTTCCTCGGCATCCTGGTGGAGCTCGTGCTCTTCGCTCCCCTGGAGCGACGGCTGTTGCGCCAGCGCGGCCTGCGGCCCGCCGGCAGCCGCTGACCGCCGTCCCCACTCACCGCCTTCCCCCTGACCGCTGTCCCCACCGACGTTGTCCACATCTGTCTTCACCCGAAAGGCCATCATGACTTCTGTTCCGCTGTCCTCCGCACCGCTGGCGCTGAACCTGCGCGTCGCCATCATCGGCGCCGGCCCGGCCGGAATCTACGCCGGCAACATCCTGAACAACGCCGTGCTCGACGCCGGCGGCACGGTCGCCATCGACCTCTTCGATGCCCTGCCCGTTCCGTACGGACTCATCCGTTACGGCGTGGCCCCTGACCACCCGCGCATTAAGGGCATCGTGAATTCTCTGCACGACATGCTCGACACCGGCACCATCCGCTTCATCGGCAACGTCACCTATGGTGTGGACGTCAGCCTCGTCGACCTGCAGGCCCGCTACCATGCCGTGATCTTCGCGACCGGGGCCAGTCGCGATGCTCCGCTCGCCATGCCCGGCATCGACTTGCCCGGGTCCTTCGGCGCAGCCGAGTTCGTGTCCTGGTACGACGGGCATCCCGACGTGGCCCGCAGCTGGCCGCTGGACGCAACGGACGTGGCCGTGATCGGCAACGGCAACGTCGCCCTCGACGTGGCGCGGATGTTGGCCAAACACCCCCAGGACCTGCTCAGCACCGACATTCCCGACAACGTCCATGCCGGGTTGGCGGGCTCTGCCGTGACCGATGTGCACATTTTCGGGCGTCGCGGACCGTCTGAGGTGAAGTTCACACCGATCGAGCTGCGCGAACTCGCCCAGGTTCCCGATGTCGACGTGATCGTCTATGCGGAGGACTTCGTCTTTGACGAGCACACCCGCGCGCTGGCCACCACGAACAACCAGGTACGGGTGATGACGCGCACCCTGCAAGGCTGGCTCACGGCGCCGCAGACTGGGGCGTCGCGCCGGCTGCACCTGCACTTCCTGCACGCTCCGGTGGAGGTCTACGGCGACGGCCGGGTCGAGGGCACGCGCTTCGAACGCACCGCCCCTTCCGGTGCGGGCGGCGTGCGCGGCACCGGGCAGATCGTGGACTATCCCGTGCAGGCCGTCTACCGCGCCGTCGGCTACCGCGGCAGCGCCCTGCCTGGGCTGCCCTTCGACGACGCCCGGGGCGTGATCCCGAACGACGGCGGACGGGTGCTGTCCGCGGCCGGTGAGGCGATCCCGGGCGTGTACGCGACCGGGTGGATCAAGCGCGGGCCGGTGGGGCTGATCGGGCACACGAAGGGCGATGCCCTTGAAACCGTGACCCGTCTCGTTGAAGACGCCGCCGGCTTCGCAGCGTCGACAACGTCCGAGGGATCTGACGACGCGATCCTGGCGCTGCTCGCCGATCGCGGCGTGCGATTCACGACCTGGCCCGGCTGGCTCATCCTCGATGCGCACGAGAAGGCGCTCGGTGAGGCCCACGCGTCTGCGCGAGAGCGCGTCAAGGTTGTGGAGCGCGCCGAGCAGGTGCACATCTCTCGGGCCGCGGTGCTCTCGTGACGTACCACCCGGTCATCTCCGCACTGCCCCCGCAGGGCAATGCGGCCAATGCGGCCGACCATGAGTGAGGCCGATCGCAGTGCCGAGGAGCGCTACGACTGTGTCGTGATCGGCGCCGGTCCGGCCGGGCTCTCGGCGGCCCTCAACCTGACGCGTGCCCGTATGCGCGTGCTCGTGGTCGACAGCGATCGACCGCGTCACGCTGCCACCATGGTCTCGCACGGATTTCTGACCCGTGACGGCGTGCCGCCACATGAACTCCGCCGCCTGGCCCGCGAGGAAGTCGAGCGTTACCCGGAGGCCGAGGTGCTGCGACGCTGCTCTGTTGAGTCCGTTTCCGATGTCGACCGCGAAGCGGACGCCCAGCCGTCACCCCATCGCTTCATCACCCGGGTGACGGGCCGCACGCCCGCGCTGAGCCGCACCGTGCGCAGCCGCGCAGTGCTGGTGGCGACCGGCCTGCGGGAGACACTGCCCGACGTGCCCGGAATCCGCGGCTTCTATGGCATGAGTTTGTTCAGTTGCGTCGCCTGCGACGGCTACGAGATGGGCAGCCGTCCGCTTGCGCTGATCGGTGAGACGGACGACTTGTTTCGGCGTGCCCTGCTGGTGGCGCAATGGAGTCCCCAGGTGACCGTCTTCACCAACGGCGTCGCCCGCCTAACCGTGGCCGAGGAGATCCAACTCGCGGAGCGCGGTATCCGCGTGGACCGACGGGCGATAGCAGAGCTTGAGGGCGATCGCGGCATCCTGACCGGTGTGCGGCTGCGCGGTGGTGACCGCGTTGCCGTCACCGTTGGCTTCGTGCGCCCGGCCTGGCACCCGATTGTGGATTTTCTGAGCGCATTGAACCTCGACGTCGACAATTCCGGTCTGCTGAAGACCGACCGTGACGGCCGCACAAGTCTGCCGGGCGTTTACGCCGCCGGGGACGTGACCGCTCCCGGTCCGCAGCAGCTCATCGTCGCGGCGGGAGCAGGCGCTCGCTCGGCTGCCTCGATCACCCACGACCTGCTCGGCGTCGCCACCCGCTGACCGCCCCTGAGCAGCGCCGTCGGAGCAGTTCAGGCTGTTTCGGATTCCAGGGTGACCACCGCGAGGAATCCCCGGCCGAGGACTTCGGGGGCCGGGTCGCTGCCCCGCACGGCGTCGAGCGTGCCCAATTCCGCGCTCTCGCCGCTCGGTGAGCTGTCGGTCGGTGTCGCCGTCACGACGGCGTTTCCCTGCAGCAGGATTCCGACCTGGTCGTCGAAAACCGGGTGCGCGCGCTTCTTGGACAGTTCGACGATCGACAGGTACGCCTTGACCGTACCGCGCCGAGCCATCACGTTCAGGTTCCTCGTCGACCCGACCGGCAGCACGCAGCTCGTGGCGCTGTCGCCGGAAAACCGGAAGGGACGGTACCTCTCCATGGCGTGCTCGACACCGTCGACGGTCAGCACCAGGAGTTCGCCCTCGATCAGGGTGAGGATTCGTTCCACGCCCGGGAACGCCGAGAATTCTCCCGCCGCATCCACCTCGGCAATGCTGATTCGCCAGTCGAAATCCTCTGTCCCGGCCGGGAAGGACATGACCTCGCGTGTAGTTCCGGCGCCATTGCGCCACGGCGTCGGTTTGAGGTCTCGATAACGAATGATGTGCATGGGTTAAACGCTACTGCGTTCACAACTGCCGCGTTCGGTGCTGCCGTGTTCGGTATCAGAGCCGGTCAGCCGACCGGGGCGGCTTCACGTCCGACCCGTTGTCCCACCACTGCCGAGACGCCGTCCTGACGCATCGAAACGCCGTACAGGGCGTCCGCGATCTCCATGGTGCGTTTCTGGTGGGTGATCACGATGAGCTGGCTGCTCTCCCGCAGATCCTCGAAGATCGTCAGCAGGCGTCCGAGGTTCGCGTCGTCGAGGGCGGCCTCCACTTCATCCATGATGTAGAACGGGCTCGGCCGGGCCTTGAAGATAGCGATGAGCAGGGCGACAGCTGCGAGCGAACGCTCGCCTCCGGACAGCAGGGAAAGGCGTTCGATTTTCTTACCGGCCGGCTTGACCGAAACCTCGATCCCGGTGGTGAGCAGCGCCTCCGGGTCAGTGAGCGAAATGCTGCCGCTGCCGCCGGGGAAGAGCACGGGAAAAACCTCGGCAAAAGCCGCTCGGGTGTCTTCGAAGGCGTCGGCGAAGATGGCCTGCATCTTGACGTCGATCTCCTCGATGATCGTGAGCAGGTCGGCGCGGGTGTTCGTCAGGTCCGTGAGCTGCTCCGTCAGGAAACGATGCCGTTGCTCGAGGGCCGCGAATTCTTCCAGGGCGAGCGGGTTCACTCGGCCCAGTTGGCTGAGCTTGCGATCGGCAGCAGCGAATCGCCGCTGCTGCGACTCGCGGTCAAAGGGCGTCGGATCAGATTCACCGTCGTCGGACGGCACGAGCTCTTCCGGCCCGTACTCCGCAACGAGCACGGATTCAACCAGGCCCAGTTCACTGCCGGCCCGCTCGAGCAGGCCGGTCAACTGGAGTTTCTTCTCGTAGATCGCCAGCTCGAGACCGTGTACATTCTCTGTGACGGCCTGCAGGCGTTCACGCAGTGCGCTTTCGCCTTGGCGCAGTTTCTGCAGTTCGGCGCTCTGGCTCGTACGCTCGGCCTCAGCGACTGCCAGCTGGTGCCGAGCCTCGCTCAAGGAGTTCTCCACTGCGCTCAGAACGGCGGGCAGCTGCCCGGCAACGGACGATGCGGCCTCCAGCTGGCGACGGCGCACAACAGCTCGCCGGGCGGCCTTCTCCGCGGCAACCTGATCGGCCTCCAGCTGCCGGGCCAGGGCCCGGGTCCGGGACTCGCTCGATCGAACCCGCTCCCGCGCTGTGTCGACTCGCAGCCGCGCCTCGACCTCGGTTTCCCTCGCGGATTCGAGTTGCCGGTTCATGGCATCGCGCGCCGTCACGTCCAGAACCGGGCGAGGCCGTGACTGGGCGACTGCCAGCGCGGCGAGGGCCGCCGCTGCGGCTGCGTCGACGTCGACGACGGCATTCGAGGCCAGGTCAAGCGCGGCCTGCAGCCGCTCGAGGTCCGCGGTGCCGGCTTCGACCTGCACGGATGCCCGGTTGAGGCGCTCAACATGCTTGGACTGCTCGGCTGCGTGTGTTTGAAGGGCGGCTCGGGCGGCCGCCGCTTGGTCCTGCAAGGCCTTCAGCAGGCTGCGTTGCTCGCCGAGGTCGAAACGAGCCTGCTCGACCAGCGAGGTGGCTCGGTTCAGTTTTACGGCTGCCGTGTCACGTTCTGCGACGATCTCGACCGCACTGCGAGCTGCTCCGCTGCCGCCGCGCAGCACCCATGAGGACAGCACGTCGCCGGCTTTGGTGATCACGGTCGTCTCACTACCGGCGATCGCGCCGCTGAATTCCCGAGCTGTGTCGAGGTCGTCGGCGATGACGGTTTTATCCAGCAGCCTAAGAACGCCCCAGGGCGCATCGATCACTGAGGACGCCGGTACGACGCCCGCCGGCATCCTCGCTGCCGACTCTGCTGCAGACTCTGCTGCAGACTCTGCTGCAGCAGAGGCGTTGTGGGGACGCGTGGCGAGATCATCCAGACCGGCGATGACGAGCGCGACCCGGCCGAGGTCCTCGGATTTCGCCCGCACGAGGGCCTGCAAGGCCGCGGCGCGGTCGTCAGCGAGAACCGCATCGGCGAGGGAACCGAGTGCCGCGGCGATAGCCGCCTCAAATCCAGGATGCACCCTCACGTGTTCGGCGACGAGACCGCGGATACCGCCCAGACGCGCCTGGATGAGTGCAGATGAGCCGTCTTTGCGGTCCAATGCCAAGGAAAAGGCCCCCTGACGAGCTTCCTGGGTGTCGCGCTCTCGCTCGTGGGCATGCAGCTCGTCTCGGAGCCGGTCGACGTCGGCCTGCGTCGTTCGGACGGCGGTTTTCGCACGCTCGAATCGTTCGGCATGTGTGGGTTCGTCGGTTTCGCCGGACTCTGCGGCAGGCACCTGGGCGGATGCGATTCCAGCGAGCAGCGTCTCCGCCTGAGCGCGGCGTTCCGACGCCGCATCGCGGGCCCCCTGCTGCCTGAGCACTTCGCCGCGCACGGCGGCCAGCCGAGATGCCGCGGTCTCGCTGCGGCCCCTGAGCGCGGACACCTCGAGGTCGTACTCGGATACGAGCGACGCCTGGGCTGCGACCTGCTCGTCGGCGGCATCGAGTCGACTACGGGCAACGGCGCTGGCGGCTCGGGCCGCATCCCACTCAGCCGTCGCCGCGTCGATCTTCAGCCGGAGACGCGCGGTGTCTGCCTCCGCCGACTCGACGTCCACGGCGGACACGCTGGGTCCGGTTCCCGGAGAGTCGGGCTGTGACCCGAGCAGCGCAAGCCGTTGGTTGGCCAGAGTGAACAGCCCACGCAGGCGTTCCTGGGCTGACTCCAGCCCGAAACTCGTGCGCCGGGCGCGGTCGACGGCATCGCCCACCTGCGCCGCTTCGATGCGTTTCACGCGTTGTTCCGTGGTGGCGAGCTGGTCCTGCACGACGATGCGTTCGGCGAGACGTTCACTCTCCGTGCGCCCGTGCCGATCCAGCGCACTTCGGAGGGTGACGACCTCGTCGGCCAGCAGCCGGGCGCGGGCGTCACGAAGCACAGCCGCGATCGATTGTGCCTCACGGGCGATCTCGGCCTGTCGGCCGAGCGGCTTGAGCTGTCGCCGGATTTCACCGGCGAGATCACTGAGCCGGGTGAGGTTGGTCTGCATGCCGTCAAGTTTGCGCAGCGTCTTTTCCTTGCGCCGGCGGTGCTTGAGAATGCCGGCCGCCTCTTCGATGAATCCGCGTCGTTCCTCGGGGCTCGCCCGCAGCACGGCGTCGAGTTGGCCCTGTCCGACGATGACGTGCATCTCGCGGCCAAGACCCGAGTCGCTGAGCAGTTCTTGCACGTCGAGGAGTCGGCAGTTGCGGCCGTTGATGGCGTACTCGCTGGCGCCGTTGCGAAAGAGGGTGCGCGAAATGGTGACTTCCGAGTATTCGATCGGAAGCGCACCATCGGAATTGTCAATGGTGAGGATGACTGCGGCACGGCCCAGCGGGCCCCTGGTCGACGTGCCGGCGAAGATGACGTCTTCCATTTTCCCGCCGCGCAGCGTCTTCACCCCCTGTTCGCCCATGACCCAAGCGAGGGCGTCCACGACATTGGACTTGCCCGAACCGTTGGGCCCGACCACGCAGGTGACGCCGGGTTCGAAGGCGAAGGTCGTCGACTGGGCGAAGGATTTGAACCCTTTGAGGGTGAGGCTCTTCAAGTACATTCTTCTCACCTTTCTGCGGGTTTGCCGGTCGACTCGTTCTCCTTCTGCTCACGGTACTCGACACCACCGACGTCACCTGTGAGGCTGGCAGGGCGTAAATCAGGCCCTTATGACAAGACTTGGCAGCTCGGGCACAGATGCGAGCCGCGGTTCATGAACGATTCCCGCACCAGGGTCGCTCCACACCGGGAACAGGGACGACCCTGCTTGCCGTAGACCTCGAGGCTGTGGGCGAAGTAGCCGGACTGCCCGTTGACGTTCACGTACTGGGCATCGAAGCTCGTCCCACCCTCCACCAGCGCACGGTGCAGGATGGTTCGAAGTGCCCGGAGCAGTCCGGACACCTGCTCTCCGGAGAGTGAGGCCGCCGGCTGCTCATAGTGCAGGCGCTGCGCGAAGAGCGCCTCGTCAGCATAGATGTTGCCGATACCGCTGAGCACGGTCTGGTCGAGCAACGCGCGCTTGATGCCGGATGCTCGCCGACCGAGCACTGCGTGCAAGCGCTCTGCCGAGAAAGCGGGATCCAGCGGGTCGCGCGCGATGTGCGCGACTTGCGAGGGCACATTCGCCGCCCAGGGACCGGTTCCCGAGCCGGCATAGCCGGCGTCGCGACCGTCGAGCGTGGGCAACATGGTGTCAATGGCCATACTGCCGAAGATGCGCTGGTCGACGAAGTTCAGCCACAGTTCACCGTGTTCCGGGCCCGTCTCCAGTGTGGACCGGTCCAGTGCCAAGCGGATACGCACGTGCCGGTCGTCAGCCGATCCAGGCGTGCGCAGCAAGACCTGTCCGCTCATGCCCAGGTGAATCACCAGTGCCTTGCCGCTGTCCAGGGGCAGCCACAGAAATTTTCCCCGGCGCACCGCGCCGAGCACACGACGGCCCGTCAGTTGACTGCTGAATGATCCCCCGGCCGGATCGTGCCGGCGCAGGGACCGTTCGTCGAGAATCTCGACACCGGCCACCAGCGCACCGGTCACGGCCGGTTCGACACCGGCGCGCACCACCTCGACTTCGGGGAGTTCGGGCACGGGAACGTCTCAGCCGGCTGAGAGAAGCGCGCAGGCCTGACGCGCCGCGGCCATTTCCGCAAACTTCTTGCTGGTGCCCGTCCCACGTGCCGTGACCGAACCGGCCAAGGTGACCGTGGCGACAAAAGACTTGGCGTGGTCGGGCCCGCTTTCCGTCACGGTGTACACCGGAGCTCCCACACCGCCCGCGGCAGCGAGTTCCTGCAGGGTCGTCTTAGGGTCCATCAAGACACCGAAGTGGTCGGGGTCCGCCAGCAGCGGCTGCACGAGACGCAGCACGAACGCCGTTGCCACGTCTGCGCCCTGGTCGAGGTAGACAGCACCGATGAGCGCCTCGACGGTGTCGGCCAGAATGGACGATTTGTCGTGGCCGCCGGTGAGGGTTTCACCGCGCCCCAGTCGCACGTAGCTGCCCAAACCCAGGCCGCGGGCAATCTCAGCCAGCGCGGCAGTCGAAACGAGGCTGGCCCGGCGCTTGGCCAGAACACCCTCGTCGAGGTTCGGGTAGGTGCGGTACAGCATGACGGTGACGGCCTGTCCCAGAATCGAGTCGCCCAGGAATTCGAGGCGTTCGTTGGTGGGAATCCCACCGTTCTCATAGGCGAAGGACCGGTGCGTGAGCGCCAATTCCAACAGGCCTGCGTCAAGAAAAACGCCGAGGGTCGCCACGAGGGACGACCGCTCGGCTTCTGGGTTCGTCATGATACGACGACCGACCAAAGGGGATTAAACGTCGGCGACTTTGCGGCCCTTGTATTCCATGAACAGCGGAGTGCCGGCGGAATCGGTGACGACCTTCGCACGGTGGGGAAGGCTGTAGGTGACCTTGCCGTTTTCCATGGTCTTCACCAGGGTGGGCGCGGTGGCCTTCCACTGTGAACGACGTGAGTGGGTGTTGGATCGCGACTGCTTGCGCTTCGGAACTGCCATGACTACTTCTCTTCTCTATGCGTTTCAGCATGGATGTCGTCATCCGTGCTGATGTCTGTGGAAGCTTGGAATCCCGCAAGCGCAGACCACCGGGGATCACGCGCCTCTGTCGGTTCGAGTTCCAGTGATTCAGTCAGCAACTCGCCGGTCTCACTATCAAGACCCGCACAGTCACGCCGACATAGTGGCTGGAACGGCAATGACATAACCACTGCGTCCCTGACGAGAGATTCAATGTCGATATGGTCGTCGACAATCTCAAACTCAAAAGCTTCATCCTGAGGATAGCCGAAAAGCTCGGCAAACTCGACTCGGACGCGGAATTCGATTTCGCGCAGGCATCGCCCGCACTCGCCGGCGGCCGTGCCCACAACCGTGATGGTCGCCAGGATGCCTTCGTGCATGGCTTCGAGTCGAAGATCCGTGGCGAGGGTCGAGCCCGTTTTCACCGCAACGAGTCCTGCACCGAGGTCTTCGGGCACGACAATGTCGAGGTGCCGCTCGTGCATGGTGCCCGGTCGGTTGATGAGGTCTCGTACGTCTACCGTGTACGGCGTCTTTTTGAACTTGGTCACCAGCCCCATTCTACGCGTTCCGCGGG
>JGI24770J26754_10000740_pt1 | contig 23696 bp, 20 predicted proteins | sample LakOneMetagenome_FD_26754 | JGI IMG/M metagenome (IMG submission 26754) | reverse complement strand
CGCACTACGCGATCTGCACCGGCCTGATGGCGCTGGGGATGATGGTGCCGGGCATGTGGAGCGGCAAGCTGCAGGAGATGATCGGCTACCAGCACTTCTTCATCTGGGTCTGCGTGGCGACGATCCCGGCCTTCATCATGGCGGCGCTGGTGCGCATCGATCCGGAATTCGGCAAGAAGTGAACGGCATGCGCGACGCAAGCAGCCGCCTGGTGTCGCTCGACGCCTTCCGCGGCTTCACCATCGCCGCGATGGTGCTGGTGAATAACCCCGGCGACTGGGGCAATCTGTATTCCCAGCTGGAACACGCGAAGTGGAATGGCTGGACCTTCACCGACTGCATCTTCCCCTTCTTCCTGTTCATCGGCGGCGTCGCGATGGCGCTGTCGCTGGGGCGACTGGCCGCCGCGGGCGCCGACCGCCCGAAGCTGCTGCTGAAGCTGGCCAAGCGCGCTGCGCTGATCTTCCTGATCGGCTTCCTGCTCAACTTCATGCCCTACTTTAATGTGGAGAAGGTGCGCATTCCCGGGGTGCTGCAGCGGATTGCGCTGTGCACCCTGCTGGCCGCGCCCATCGTCGTCTACTGCGGCTGGCGCATGCAGCTGGCCGTCATCGCCGGACTGCTCACCCTGTACAGCGTGCTGATGCTGCTGGTGCCGGTGCCCGGCATCGGCGCCGGCGTGCTGGAGCCGGGCCAGGACTTCGGCGCCTGGATCGACCGTGCGCTGCTGGGCAAGCACCTGTGGGTGCAAAGTAAAACCTGGGACCCGGAAGGGCTGGTGTCGACCTTGCCCGCCCTGTGCAGCCAGCTGTTCGGCGTGCTGGCCGGGCGCTGGCTGGCCAGCGATGTGAACCGCACCGAGCAGACCGTCTGGATGCTGCTGGCCGGCCTGCTGTGTTGCTGGATCGGCGTGATTCTCGATACCATTCTGATGCCAATAAACAAGAGCCTGTGGACGCCGTCCTATTGCTTCCTGATGACGGGCTGGGCCTTGATCGTGTTCGCAAGCTTTTATTGGTTGCTGGACGTGAACCCCCACGCCGGCGTGCGCGAAGCCGCTGCGCGCTGGACCAGGCCCTTCGTCATCTACGGCATGAACGCGCTGTTCATCTTCGCGCTGTCGGGTTTCCTCGCCAAGATGTTCGGTTTCATCAAGCTCACCCAGCCGGACGGCAGCCTGCGCCCGCTGGGCAAGGCCTTGTATGCGCCGATCGCCGCGCTGCCCATCGGACCGGTGAACACCTCGCTGCTGTACGCGCTGCTGTTCAACCTGTGCATGTTCGCGGTGGCCTGGGGGATGTGGCGCAAGAAGTGGTTCGTCAAAGTCTAAAAGTGCCTGACAAAACCTCCATGGCTGCGTTACATCGTCTCGCCGTACTAGCGTACTGTCTTCGACGATGCGCCTTGCCCTGAAGGTTTTGTCCGGCATTTTAAAAAGAATACGGAGTAGTTGTGCAAACTAATAACAAACGACGCGCGTTCGCGCTGGCGGGAATGGCCGGCGCGCTGGCCCTGAGCGGCCTGTTCTCGGCCTGTACCACGACCCCGGGCGCCGGCAAGATCGCCACCGCCGGCGCTGGCGCCGGCGACACGCCGCCGCCGGCGCCGCGCGAATTCCGCGCCGCCTGGGTCTCGACCGTCGCCAACATCGACTGGCCCAGCAAGCAGAACCTGAACGCCGCCCAGCAGCAGGCGGAAGCGATCGCCATCCTCGACCGCGCCAAGGCGCTGAACCTGAATGCCATCGTGCTGCAGGTGCGCCCGTCGGCCGATGCCATCTACGCTTCGCAAATCGAGCCGTGGTCGGAATACCTGACCGGCGCCCAGGGCAAGGCGCCGCAGCCCTGGTACGACCCGCTGAAGTTCTGGGTCGCGCAGGCGCATGCGCGCGGGCTCGAACTGCACGCCTGGTTCAACCCCTACCGCGCACGCCATAACATCGCCAAGTCGCCGGCCGCGCCGAATCACATCACCCGCACCAACCCGGCCGCCGTCAAAACCTACGGCAAGTACGAGTGGATGGACCCGGGCGAGGAATCTGCGGTCAGGCAGACCCTCGACGTGGTGCTGGACGTGGTGCGCCGCTACGACATCGACGGCGTCCACATCGACGATTATTTTTACCCGTACCCGATCGAGGCGCCCAACTCCACGGCCGGCAACGAGACCGCGCTGAACGGCAAGGCTGCCAAGGCGGAACTCGATTTCCCGGACGAGCCGTCCTGGCAGCGCTACCTGGCGTCCGGCGGCAAGCTGGATCGCGCCTCCTGGCGCCGCCAGAACGTGAACCACCTGATCCAGGCCATGTACGAGGGCATTCACAGGGAGAAGAGCTGGGTGCGCTTCGGCATCAGCCCCTTCGGCCTGGGCCGCCCGGACCGCCGCCCGCCCGGCATCACCGGCTTCTCGCAGTACGACAAGCTGTACGCGGACGCCGAGACCTGGCTTCAAAATGGGTGGCTCGACTATTTCACGCCGCAGCTGTACTGGTCGATCAAGCAGCCGGGCCAGGCCTACGATGTGCTGCTCGATTACTGGATCGGCCAGAACACGCTCGGCCGCCACATCTGGCCGGGCCTGTACACCAGCCGCATCGGCATCGCGGCACCAAGCAAGGATTACCCGCCGCAGGAAATCATCGACCAGATCGCCGTCACGCGCTCGCGCCCGACCGCCGGCGGCCATGTCCACTTCAGCATGGTCGCGCTGATGGAGAACCGCAAGGGCATCGCCGAGCAGCTGCGCACCATCTCCTATGCCACGCCGGCGCTGGTGCCGGCCACGCCCTGGCTGGGCAAGGCGATGCCGGAAGCGCCCTCGGTGGCGGCAACGCGCAAGGGCAGCGCCGTGCGCCTGAAACTAGCCACAAGCAAGGTCCACACGATGGTAGCGGTGTGGTCGCGCTTCGGCGGACAGTGGAAGTTCGCGGTGGTGCCGGCCGGGCAGAGCGAGTACCTGGTCGTCGACGACGCGACCCTGGGCGCGGCCGACCTGGTCGTGGTCAGCGGGATCGACCGCCTCGGCAACGAGAGTGCGCGCGTGAAGGCCTGGAAAAAGTCCTGAGGATGGCCGCTGTCAGCTGGCTTCGGCGCCAGAAGCCAGGCGCTCGGCCAGCACGGCGGATACCACGGCCTGGATGACGTGCACCGCCCAGCGCTCGGCCGCCTTGCGCGGACCCGCCTTGATCTCGCCTTCGGTGATGCCCAGCAGCGGGGCGATGCAGCCGATATTGACGGCATACAGCGCCGTGCCGTAGAGCGTGCCCAGGGCAACCGGTGACATGGACGGCGCCAGCTTGCGCAGCGCCGGCAGGGCTGCCGCAAATGCTGCCGAGGCGCCAAGGTGGTTGGCGAATTCCACGATGCTGGTGCCGGTGTCGCCGATCACGGCGCGCGAGCCCGTCACCTCGTCGATCCAGTCGACGGCGTCGCGGTCGAGCGTCTTGGTCAGCGCACCGCTCTTGCGGCCCGCGACCATGACGGCCGTCGTGACGACGCCTGCAATCAATCCACCCACTACTGCCGCTTTATAACGTTGCATGAAGACTCCGCCTTGAAATGTGATGGTGTGACGACCTTACTCCGGCTGGACGCATGCTTCGGTTCGATATCGAACAGTCGCTCAAAATCGCCATAAGCGCCATAAGCTTTAGTCATGCGCATACAAGTTCCTTTCATTCGCGTGCGCTGCCCGGAGGAGCGTACACTTCGCTTCGACCATGATCCAACCCGCTTCTCCCTCGTCTTCTGAACTCGGCCTCGGCATCGATGCCGGCGGCACCCAGACCCGCTGGGCGCTTGCCGCGCCGGGCGGCGCCATCCTGGCCGAGGGCACGGTGGCCGGGCTCTCTGCCCTGCAGATGGGCACGCCGCACGGCCGCGAGGCGGTACGCGCCACCTTCGCCGAACTGGCCGCCAGCGTGCTGCCGCACGGCGTGCCGGCGGGCGTGCAGGCCGGCCTGACCGGCTTCGGCGGCGACAGCGAGCAATTGCAGCGCTGGCTGGGCGAGCTGTTGCACGTGCCGGCGGCCGGCATCCGCTTTTGCAGCGACATGGAAATCGCCTACCGCGCCAGCTTCGCGCCCGGCGAAGGCTACCTGGTCTACGCCGGCACCGGCTCGATCGGCGCCTTCATCGACTTTGACGGCACCTTCCACCGTGCGGGCGGCCGTGGCGTGGTGCTGGACGATGGCGGCGGCGGCTTCTGGATCGCCCGGGAAGCGCTGCGCCACATCTGGCGCCTCGAGGACGAACAGCCCGGCGCCTGGCGCAATTCAAAAATGGCGCAGGCCGTGTTCGATTACGTCGGCGGCGATGACTGGGCATATTCCCGCCAGTTCATCTACGGCCAGGAGCGCGGCGCCGTCGGCAAGCTGGCGCTGGCCGTGGCCGCCACCGCCGGGCAGGACCCGGCCGCCGCCGCCATCCTGCGCAATGCCGGCGGCGAACTGGCGCGCCTCGCACTGGCCCTGATCGGGCGCTTCGGACCGCGTCCGGTGGCGGTGTCGGGCCGCGCGGCCGAACTGCACCCGTCCATCGTGACGGCGATGCGCGACCTGCTGCCGGCCGAACTGGCATTCCGGCAGACCGCCGGCGGCGCCCATTACGCGGCGGCGCGCATGGCGCTCGAACACCCGGCCGCCCCTGCTGCATAATGACGATATTGAACACTCGACGAGACCAAGCACACCCATGAAGATCCTTGCCGCCACCCTCCTGGCCGCCCTGCTGGCAGGCTGCGCCACCGGCCCGCAATACGACAAGACCTACACGGCCAAGGGCCAGAGCTCGCGCTCGCGTTTCCTGGTGCTGCATTACACCGTCGGCGACAAGGCGTCCTCGCTCAAGACCCTGACCGAGCAGCAGGTCAGCGCGCACTACATGGTCACCGACGATGCCAAGCCGATCATCTACAACCTGGTCGACGAGAACAACGCCGCCTGGCACGCCGGCAATTCGAGCTGGAAGAATTTCACGCAGCTGAACAACAGCTCGATCGGCATCGAGATCGTCAATGCGGGCTGGAAGGACACCCCGAACGGCCGCGTCTACGCGCCTTTCCCGCAGTCGCAGATCGACGCCATCATCCCGCTGGTGCGCGACATCGTCACCCGCCACCACATCGCGCCGGAAAACGTGCTCGGCCACAGCGACATCGCGCCGTTGCGCAAGCAGGATCCGGGTCCGATGTTCCCGTGGAAGCAGTTTGCCGACGCCGGCCTGGTCGTGTGGCCTGACGCCACGCGCGTCGCCGCCGTCACGCCGATCTTCCAGACCCAGCTGCCGGACGTCGCCTGGTATCAGAAGAAGCTGGCAACCTGGGGCTATGGCCTGGTCCAGTCCGGCAACCTGGACGAGCAGACCCGCACCGTGCTGTCGGCGTTCCAGATGAAATACCGTCCTGCCAACATCGACGGCATGCCGGACGTCCAGACCGCCGCGCTGCTGGAAGCGCTGACCAACCCGGCCGGCCCGCTGCCGCCGGTACCGACGGCGCCTGTATTGACCGCGCCGGTCGTGCCGCCCGTGGCGCCCGCCCCGGCTGTCGTGAATCCAGCTGCCGTTCCTGCAACACCGCCGGAAAAAGTCCAGCAGTGATGCTTCTCGGCAGCGCAAGTTTTCCGTATGCTTCTTCTTTCACCTGAAGGATGAAGCGATGCGCCTGCGCCATATCGAAGTTTTCCACGCCATCATGCAGGTCGGTACCATCAGTGGTGCCGCCCAGGTTCTGCACATCTCGCAGCCGGCCGTGACCAAGGTGCTGCAGCATGCCGAGCTGCAGCTGGGCATGCCGCTGTTCGAACGCGTGCGCGGCAAGCTGTACCCGAAGCCGGAAGCGCACCGCCTGTTCGCCGAAACGGAGAAATTGAACCGCGACCTGCAGGGTATCCGCCGCCTGGCCGCCAGCCTCAAGAACCGCGCCGGCGAGACCGTGCGCCTGATTTCCACGCCGACCATCGCGATCAGCGTGCTGCCGTCTGCCCTGACGGTCTGGCGCCGCGAGTTCGCCCAGACCCGGTGCGAACTGGCGACCTTCCACACCAGCGAGATCGTGAACGCGCTGCGCCTCGGTGAAGCCGACCTGGCGCTGTCGCTGCAGGACCCGCGCCACCCCGGCATCGAAGCCGAGCCGATCGCCTCGGGCAACCTGATGGTGATGGCGCCGAAGGGCACCTGGAGCGACGAGGAATGCCGCGAACCGATATCGCCGAGCGGCCTCAAAGGTGAATTGATCGGCATGGCCGACCGCGACCCGCTCGGCGAGATGGTGGTCGCGGCCTGCGAAGCCCAGGACGTGCATCCGGTCTTCCACACCGTGGTGCAGACTTACCAGATCGCCCGCTCGCTGGTCGAGGCGGGTGCCGGCAGCGCGGTGCTCGATCCGTTCACCGCGGCTTCCGCGGCGCGCGACAAGGTGCAGTGCCGCCAGTGGGCGCCGGCGATTCCGGTCCAGCTCTACCTGCTGACGGCGAGCCACGCGCCGCTGTCGCACGGCGCGCGCGAGCTGGCCAACTGCATCGGCGCGACCGCGCGCGCATTATTAGACAAGGGTAGTTCATGAGTTTTGAAGGGTCGTCCTTGACCATCGCCAGTGAGGACATCGCCGGCGATCCCGCGTTCCGCCACCTTTCCACCATCGCCGGTATCGCCGTCGACCTGCGCTACGCCACACCCAACAACTTCATCGGCCGCGATCTGTACTCACCCTACGATTGCGCCTGGCTGCACGTCGACGCCGCCGCGGCGCTGGAGCGCGTGGTGGCCTGGCTTGCGCAGCAGCGTCCTGGCTATACAGTGCTGGTGCTGGACGCCCTGCGCCCGCAGCGCGTGCAGCAGCAGCTGTGGGAAGCCTTAGAGGGCACCGGCCTGCAGATGTACCTGGCCAATCCCGAGCGCGGCTCGATCCACTCCTACGGCATGGCGCTGGACATCACCATCCTCGACGAAGCCGGCCGCGAGCTCGACATGGGCACCGGCTTCGACGACATGACCGAACTCTCGCACCCGAAGCTGGAAGAAGGTTTCCTGCAGACCGGCGCCCTCCTTGAGACCCAGGTCGCGAATCGCCGCCTGCTGCGCGAGGCGATGTTCCAGGCCGGCTTTGTCGGCATCAACACCGAGTGGTGGCACTTCGATTGCGGCGACCGCAATCTGGTGCGCGCGAGCTTCCGCCGCGTCCTCTGATCTCTTCCCGCATCCCTGTGGCGCCACGCTGACGGCGCCTGCGCACGCTTGAGCTAACGCATGCATGGTGCATGAGCGACGCTGAAAATTGGGTGGTCACAGACATCCAAACCACAGGGAGGTGCGTCATGAAGGGCACGATGAAGGCTTGCACAATGATGGTCACCACCGTCGCCGTGACGGCGGCCACGCTGGCAGGGTGCAGCACCGGCAGCGGTAGCAATCCGCTGGCCTCGCACAGCACGACGGTGGAGTACTACCGGGTATTCGACATCAAGACCGACGTCCCCGCGCCGTCGGTGACCAAAGCGGCCACCGACGGCATCAACCGCAACGTCAAGGATGCGGTGGTGGCGGCGCCGCCCGGGGTCGAGGCGACCGAGCTGCCCGGCCACTTCAAGATCGCCGATCCGACCAGCGCGCCCCCGGGCGCACCGGTGGCCAAGGGCCCCAGCTGCGACGGCGCCGCCTGGACCGCCAAGGCCACCCCGCGCGTGCGCGGTACCGAGGACATGAACCTGGTCGCCTGCCTGTTCCCCTACAAGAGTGGCTACCACCTCGACATGTACGCCGTGTTCACCAAGCCCGAAGGCGGCATCATGCAATGGCCGCGGCGCCTGACCGGCGCTTTCCTGGGCACGCCGGAAAAATTCACCGAATCGACAATGATGGACGTGGTGCGCGCGATCCGCGAGAGCACCGGCGCGAATGTCTCGCTGGTGGAGGCGAAGCCGAACCTGGCCGGCACGCCATGGCTGGAGCCGGGCACGAAGACGGCGCAGGCCAATACCGGGAGCGGCGCGGGCAGCGCTGCGGCCGGCAGCGCGGTTGGCAGCACCGGCAGCAGTGCAGGTGGCAGCACAGGCACCGCGGCAGCCAGCGAGGCCACGGCGGCGCAGCCGGGCAGCGCAGCCGGTGCGGCGAAACCGAATTCGGTGCCATAGTAAGAGCGTCTAACAAAGCCTTCAGGGCAAGGCGCACCGTCGAAGACAGTACGCTAGTACGGCGAGACGGTGCAACGCCGCCATGGAGGCTTTTGTTAGGCGCTCAGCGCCAGTTGCATGGTTTGCTCGAGCAGGGGCGAGCCGGGGCGGATGGGTTCCGGCTCGCCCTCGTTGCGGAAACCCTTGCGCTCGTAGAGCCGGATCGCGTCCCGGTTGTCGACCACCACGCCCAGCCGGACCAGGCGGGCGCCGATGGTACGCGCCCAGCTCACCGCTTCGTCCACCAGGGCGGAAGCGGCGCCGCGGCCGCGTGCTTCGGGAGCGACCCACATCTGGAACAGGTTCACGATGCCGGCATCGTCGGCGTCGCACTTGGCCCAGAGCAGGCCGAGCATGGCGCCGTCCGGTCCGCTCGACGCTGCCACTAGCGGGCAGTCGCGGCCGGAGACGTCGGCAGCCATCAGGCGCGCCATCCACAGTTCCTGCGCCCAGGATTCTTCAAGCGCGAGGCTGCTGCCGAAAGCGTTCGGTGCGTCGGCCAGCGAGCGCAGGCGCAGGGCGCGGTAGGCCGGCCACTCGCGCGGCGTGAAACGGCGGATGCAGATCGCGCTGCTCATCGGCTTATCGGCTCACAGGCTCATTGGCTCATTGGCTAACCGGCGCCAGCGCCGGCACGGCGGACGGCAGCGGCTGGCCCTGCTGTTGCGTGCCCTGTTGCGGCAGCGTTTGCGGCTGGGCCGGCGGCGTGGCCAGCATGCCCTCCGGGGTCGGCTGCGGCCCCGGCGTGGGCTGGTTCGGCGCCGCCTGTCCCGGCACCGGCAGCACCGGTTGCGCGGGGCCGCCGAGGCGCGTCACCCAGTCCACCACGGCATCGACCACGGCGCGGCCGCGACCGTTGCCGGCCAGGTTGCTGTTGACCATGGCCACCACCACCAGCTGCTTGCCGGTGGCGTCCGGCACGTAGCCGGCCAGGGCAACGACGTTGCTGAGGGTGCCCGTCTTCATGCGTGCGCGGCCGGCGGCCGGGGTGCCGTGCAGGCGGCGGCGCATGGTGCCGTCGACGGCGACGATCGGCATGCTGGACAGGAACTCAGGCGCCCAAGGGCTGCGCAAACCGGCCTGCAGCAGGCCGCCCATCTGCACCGGCGTAATGCGCTCGGTACGCGACAGGCCGGAGCCGTTCTCCAGCACCAGGCCGGCGTCGTTGATGCCATGGGCACGCATCCAGCTGCGCACCGCGGCGTCGCTGCGCGAGAAGGTGGTCTCGGCACCGGCGGCCTGCGGATGGCTGCCCAGCAACGGGTCGGCTTCCAGCGCACCCAGGCTCAGGAAGATCAGGCGCGCCAGCAGGTTGTCCGAGGGTTTATTGGTATCGCGAACGATTTCCGGCAGCGTGCGCGACAAATGCGCCGCCAGCTGGCGCGAACCCGGCGGCGTCGCGCCTTCGATGGTGGTATCGCTGATGCTGCCGCCGAGCCGTTTCCAGGTCGCGCGGAACAAACGGTCCACGTACGCCTGGCGGTCGACCACGTTGACCGAATAGCTCTGGTTGCATTTCTTCGGGAAGGTACCGTGCAGCACGACCTTGATGCCGCCATCTGCCTGCGGCACCGCTTCCGGCAGCTTCCAGCCGCTTTCCCAGTTCTCGCAGTTGGCGTCGATCAGTTTCATGTCGTGCGATACGGTCACGCCCTGCAGCTCGGGCTGCATCTGCACCTTCAGTTGCTTGTCGGTCGAGCGCAGGTCCAGTTGCAGCATGTTCTTGTTGATCATGGCCGCATCGGGGATGACGTTGTAATACGCCTCCGGCGATTCGTCGAAGGGTGCCACGCCCAGGTCCGGGCGCGCCGGATTGAACAGCTGGCGGTCGATCACGAGGTGGCCGTCGATCTTGCGGATGCCCTGGTAGCGCAGGCTGCGCAGCATGGTTTCCAGCGCCTCGCCGGACAGGTCGACGTCGGCGCCGCCGCGCAGGACCAGGTCGCCCTTCAGGGTCTCGCCCTGAATGTCGCCGATGGTGCGCAGCTCGGTGCGGCTGCGGAACACCGGGCCCAGGGTTTCCAGGCCGATCAGGGTGCTCACCAGCTTCATGGTCGAGGCCGGCTGCATGGCGCGGTCGGCCAGGTGGGAAATGACGGTCTGGTTATCGCGCAGCACCAGCACGCTGACGGCATCTTCCGCGATGCCGGTCGTGCGCAGGGCCTGGTTCACCGGTTCCGGCAGCTGGGCGTGGGCGAGCGCAGGATTCAAGGCGGTGAGGGCGGTGGCGAGGGCAAGCGAGCGGAGACGGAACATGCTGGTCCTTAAATAAAATTAGCCGAAGAACACGTAAGCCACCGAGATGGCGGCGATGATGCCGGCCAGGTCCGCGATCAGGCCGCAGGAGATGGCGTAACGGGTCTTCTTCACGCCGACCGAACCGAAGTACAGGGCGACGATGTAGAAAGTGGTATCGGCCGAGCCCTGGAAGATGCAGGCCAGGCGCCCGACGAAGGAATCCACGCCATAGGTCTTCATGGCGTCGATCATCATCGCCTTCGAGCCGCTGCCGGACAGCGGTTTCATCAGCGCGGTCGGCAGCGCAGGCGTGAAGGCGGTGTCGATGCCGGCCAGGCGGATCAGCCATTCCAGGCCCTGCACCACGAAGCCGAGCACGCCCGAGTTGCGGATCACCGAGATCGCCACCAGCATGCCGACCAGGTAGGGGATGATGGTCAGCGAAGTCTGGATGCCGCCCTTCGCGCCCTCGATGAAGGCCTCATAGACGTTCACGCCCTTGCGCACGGCGCCGACGATGAACACGACGATGATCGAGAACAGGATCAGGTTGCTGGTGACTTTGGAGAAGGTTTCGATCTCCGGTTTCGACAGGAAAGTCGTGATGTACCAGATGAAGGCGACGATCGCCGCCGTCATCCCGCCCAGCCAGCTCAGCACGACGCCGTTAAGCAGGTTGATGCGCTGGCGGATGCTGACGGCGATGATGCCGGTGACGGTGGCGACATAGGTCGCGATCATGCAGGGAATGAAGATGTCCGACGGATCGCGGGCGCCGAGGATGGCGCGCTGGGCCATGATCGCCAGCGGGATCAGGGTCAGGCCGGACGTGTGCAGCACCAGGAACATGATCTGGGCGTTGCTGGCCGTGTCCTTTTGCGGGTTCAGCGTCTGCAGGCTTTCCATCGCCTTCAGGCCGAAGGGCGTGGCGGCGTTGTCGAGGCCCAGCAGGTTGGCGGAAAAATTCATCACCATGTGCCCGGTGGCCGGGTGGTCTTTCGGTACTTCCGGGAAGATGCGCGAGAAGAAGGGCGAGATGACTTTCGCCAGCCAGCCGACCGCGCCGGCCTTCTCGCCGATGTTCATGATCCCCAGCCACAGGGTCATCACGCCGGCCAGCGGCAGGGCGATGTCCATTACGCCCATCTTGGCGGAATCGAAGGTGCCGTCGATGATGCGCTTGAAGATCTCGGTATCCCCGAGGAAGATCCATTGGGCCAGCGCCGCGACGAAGCCAACCAGGAAAAAGCCGATCCAGATGTAATTCAGAGCCATGGGATGTTGTGCCGATTGTTCAGCGGAGAGTATAGGCGCAGTGCAAGCTGCCATGATGAAAGATTGGGACGAGGCTATGTGAAAAAGTTATGTATTGCTTGCCGCTAAGCGCTCGGCCTATGATAGGCGGCATGAAATTCCGCACCCTTGCCGCTGCCACTGCGCTGGCCTTGTCCTTCCTGCATCTCCCGACACAAGCAGCCGAGCCCAAAGTGCTGCACATGTTCCTGTCGACCAGCGAAGCCGGCCTCGATCCGGCGGTCGGCTCGGACCTGGCCAGCCTGTCGCTGCTGGAAAACCTGTTCGATCCGTTGCTGCGCTACGACTATCTGGCGCGGCCCGTGACACTGCAGGGGAACACCGCGACCGGCCTGCCGACCGTCGAGGATGGCGGCCGCACCTACACTTTCCGTCTGCGTCCCGGCATCTTTTTCACACCCGACCCTGCGTTCAAAGACAAAAAACGCGAAGTCACGGCCCAGGACTATGTCTACAGTTTTAAACGCCTGTACGACCCGAGCCTGCGTTCGCCCTTCGGCTATATCTTCGACGGCAAGCTGGTCGGCGATGAAGCGCTGAAGAAGAACTTCAGCTACGCCACCGAGATCCCGGGCCTGCAGGCGGTCGACCGCTACACGCTGCGCATCCGCCTGAAGGAACCCGACAACAATTTCCTGTTCTACATGGCGATGCCGGCGGCCTCGGTGGTCGCACGTGAGGTGATGGACGCCTACCCGGGCCAGGCCGGCAACCACCCGGTCGGCACCGGCCCCTTCATGATCGGCGAGTGGAAACATAGCGACCGCCTGGTGCTGTTGCGGAATCCGGCGTCCAGCGCCGTGTTCCACACCAGCCTGGGCGCGGGCAACGATGCCGGCGACAAGGCGCTCGCCGCCGCCCTCGAAGGCCAGCGCCTGCCGCGCGTGGACCGCGTCGAGGTCAAGATCGCCGAGGAATTTCAAGGCCGCATGCTGGGCTTCCTGAACAGCGAATACGATTACATGGAGCAGGTGCCGGAATCGATGACGGAAATGGTCATCCGGGACGGCAAGCTGAAGCCCGAGCTGACGGCGCGCGGCATGCAGCTGACCCGCTTTCCGGTGCTGCAGACCTACTACATGTGGATGAACATGCAGGACCCGGTGGTCGGCGGCTATACGAAGGACAAGGTGGCGCTGCGCCGGGCGATTTCTCTCAGCTACAACAATGCCGAGGACATCGCCCTGCTGAAGAAGGGCTTTGCGATGAAGGCCGATTCGCCGCTGCCGGCGGGCGTGCTGGGCTACGATCCGAACTACCGCAGCCCTGTTGCCTACGATCCGGCGCTGGCGAATGCGCTGCTGGACCGCTACGGCTACGGCAAGCGCGATCCCGACGGCTTCCGGCGCCAGCCGAACGGCGAGCCGCTGACCCTGATGATGAGCAGCGAAGCCACCGTCAGCGGCCGTCTGCGCGACGAACTGTGGCGCAAATGCCTGAACGCGATCGGCCTGCGCGTGATGTTCAAGTCGGACAAGAAGACCGAGATCATCAAGGCGTCGCGCCTCGGCAAGGTGCAGATGTTCGAGAGTAACTGGGTTGCCGATTTCCCCGACGGCGACAATTTCTACCAGCTGCTGTACGGCCCGAATGCAGGCCGCGCCAACTACGCCCGCTTCGACCTGCCGGCCTACAACGAGCGCTACGAAAAAGCGCACAGCCTGCAGGACGGCCCGGCGCGTCAGAAGCTGTATTTCGAGATGAACCAGCTGCTGCACGCCTATAACCCCTGGGTGCCGCTGACCCACGTGCTGTCGGCCGATATTCGCCAACCGTGGTTGAAAAACTACAAACGCCATCCGGTGGAATTCACCCAGTGGCGCTATCTGGACCTCGATGTTGCGGAAAGAGCACGCGCTACCCGAGTGAAATGATAGTTTTGTTGAGTTTTTCCCAAACTAAACATTCCCTATAGTTATACTCAGCTCCGAATTTTTCATTGGAGGGCGCAAATACGTCCGCGTACTCTCGAATGAAAAGCATAACGTAATGCAAAGACATTACTTGACAGTACAACCAGTACAAATCCAAAGACAATCGTCGCAGCACTACCCAAGGAGAGACGCGTGAAGTTAAAGAAGTTAGCCCAGATGATTGCCCTGATCGGCGTCGTCGGTCCTGCCATCGCACAGGATGTGCAGGCGGACAAATCCATGCAACGCGTCGAGATCACCGGTAGTAGCATCAAACGCATCGCCAAGGAAGGCGCGCTGCCGCTGGAAATCATCAGCCGCAAGCAGATGGAAGACCAGGGCATCGTCACCGCCGAGCAGCTGATCGCCAACCTGAACGTCAATGGCAACGGCTCCGACAACCTGGCGTCGAACTCCGACGTCACCACCGGCGCCCAGCGCGGCAACAACGGCGCATCGTCCGCCAACCTGCGCGGCCAGGGCGCCGACTCGACCCTGGTGCTGCTGAACGGCCGCCGCGTGGCGACCTACGGCATGAAAGGTTCGGCGGTCGACCTGAACGCGATCCCGTTCGCCGCGGTGGAACGCGTCGAGGTGCTGAAAGACGGCGCCTCCGCGATCTACGGTACCGACGCGATCGGCGGCGTGATCAACTTCATCACCAAGAAGAATTACCACGGTCTGGAAGCCCAGGCCTTCGAAGACGCCACCCAGCACGGCGGCGCGAACATCGCACGCGCCTCCATCACCGGCGGCTGGGGCGACCTCGACAAGGACGGCTGGAACCTGCTGGTGACCGGCGCCCGCGCCGAGAACAATGCCCTGAAAGGCAGCCAGCGCGACTTCGTCAACACCTTCCAGCCGAACCGCGGCGTCTCCGTCGACACCCGCGGCGCACCGTTCGCGAACGTGTTCGGCGTCTCGCCGACCTCGTACGGCAAGACCCTGCTGGGCACCAACGCCAGCGGCGTGGCCGCGGCGACCGGCACCCAGCTGTACAATGGCATCAGCATCCTCGATCTGCCGGGCGGCAAGGGCTGCAACATCATCGACGGCATGGCTGCCTACGACGAAAAGCTGTGGGACACCCCGAGCGCCGCTTACGGCTGCGCATGGGACACGGGCCGTGCCGCCGTGCTGCAGCAGCCGGTCACCAGCAACAATGGCCTGGCGCGCCTGACCATCCAGCGCGGCGAGCACCAGCTGTTCGCCGAACTGGTCGGTTCGCAAGTGACCTCGAAGAAGAGCTTCTCGCCGAACCAGATTTCGCCGTCGACGACCAACTTCCCGTACAGCTCGTTCTACCCGAGCACTGGCTCCGCCTATAACATGGTGTACAACGAGCTGGTCAAGGTGTTCCCGAGCATCGCCGCCAACTATGGTTCGCCGATCGCCTACCGCTGGCGCTGCATGGAGTGCGGCAACCGCGAGATCGAGACCGAAAGCAAGGCAGGCCGCTTCCAGATCGGCGCCGATGGTCCGCTGACCCTGTTCGGCCGCCGCTTCGACTACCGCATCGGCGCATCGAAGGCGTATAGCGAGGCCGAGTCGCACCTGGGCAAGGGCTACAACTACACCGTCGCCCTGGCGAATGCGCTGGGCACCGGCATCATCAATCCCTTCCTGCTGCCGGGCGAGAGGCAGAGCCAGGCCGCGATCGACCTGATCAACAGCACCTCGGCCGCAGGCGTCACCATGTACGGCGGCAAGACCACCCTGACCCAGGCCGATGCTGCGCTGTCGGGCGAAATCTTCAGCCTGCCGGCCGGCGCCGTCATGGCCGCGATCGGTACCGACCTGCGCCGCGAAGGCTACGAGTTCAACGGCGACGGCCGCGCTGCGGCAGCCCGTCCGGCGATCCTGAACGCGCCCTTCGACGACCAGAACGCGCTGAAGGAAAAGAGCCGCGACGTGAAGGCCGTGTACTTCGAGTTCCTGATTCCGGTCACCAAGTCGCTGGAAATCAACATCGCCGGCCGCCAGGACCATTACTCCGGTTTCGGCAACACCTTCAACCCGAAGTACTCGTTCCGCTTCCAGCCGATCGAGTCGCTGATGTTCCGTGGTTCGTACAACACCGGCTTCCGCGCACCGTCGTTCAATCAGCTGTTCAACGGCATCACGGAGTCGCAGTATGCCGGCAAGGACTTTGCCGATCCGGCCAAGTGCCCGACCCTGAAAGTCGACAGCACCAAGCCGGGCTGCGAATCGGTCACGCCGGTGATCTGGACTGGGGGCAAGAATAATCTGGGTCCGGAAACCGCCAAGCAGGGCACCCTCGGTGTCGTGTGGCAGCCGTTCGGCAACTTCTCGATGAACGCCGACCTGTGGGAAATCCGCAAGCAGAACACGATCGACTCGTTCACGCTGGCGACCATGACCGCGAACTACGGCCTGTTCAAGGACCAGTTCCTGCGTGACGCGTCCGGTACCCTGCAGGTCGTCGACCAGCGCTGGGTGAACGCCGGCGAACGCATCACCCGCGGCCTGGAACTGGGCGCCCGCACCAACGGCAAGCTGGGTCTGGGCACCTGGAGCGCCAGCATCGACGGCACCCGCCTGCTGGAGAAGAAGTCGCGCGCCACCACCAACAGTGATTTCGGTCCAAGCGAAATCGGCAAGTTCCTCTTTACCGGCGACCTCGGCCTGAAGTGGAAGCACGTCGCTCTTGCAACCTACAAGCAGGGCGACTGGAGCACCACGCTGACCAANGTCTACCGTGCAGGCTACAANGACCAGGTGCTGCCGGGCGTGGCCAACGGCGTCGTCAAGCCGGCCGACCTCAATCCGGACGTCAAGGCTTACTCGATCTTCCACCTGAGCCTGACCTACAGCGGCGTGCCGAACACCACGATCACTGCCGGCATCAAGAACCTGTTCGACAAGGATCCGCCGTTCGCGATCACCTACGACAGCAACTCGGGTGCGGGCAGCACCTGGGAGCCGCGTGTGGCCGACCCGCGTGGCCGTTCGTTCACCCTGCTGGCGAACTACAAGTTCTTCTGATCGCCAGCATCAAGCACGGCCCGTCGACCGGGGAGTCCGTCTCCCCGGCCCGCGGGCCGTTTTTCATTTCTTCATCCGGACGCTAACGAATATGTCGAGCATCAGCAGGCGCGGTTTCGGCAAGCTCGCGGCGGCCTCGCTGCTGCTGCCGGCATCCTTCGCAAGCCTTGCGGCCACACGTCGACGCGCCACTTCCATGACACACCTGATCAAACCGCCGCGCCTGCAGAAGGGCGACCTGGTCGGCCTCATCGCACCGGGCGGCTACACCAGCGACGCCTCGATCCAGAAGGCCGTGAAAAACATCGAGGCGCTGGGTTTTCGCGTCAAGCCGGGCAGCTATCTGCGCGAAGTCTGGGGCAATTACGGCGGCACCGTCGCCGCCCGCATCGCCGACCTGCACGGCATGTTCCGCGATCCGGAGGTGAAGGCCATCTGGGCGATCCGCGGCGGTTCCGGCTGCATCTCGCTGCTGAAACACCTCGACTTCGACCTGATCCGCAAGCACCCGAAGATCCTGCTCGGCTACTCCGACATCACGGCCCTGCACCTGGCCATCCACCGCCATGCCGGCGTGGTCACCTTCCACGGTCCGGTGGCCTCGAGCACACCGTCCGATTACTCGAACCAGCACATGCTGGCGGTGCTGATGGAGCCGCGCGCCAGCTACACGATCCCGATGTCGCCTGAAAACGCGCATCGCGCCGAACTGGAGCCGCACTTCGCGGTGCGCACCGTCCACGGCGGCACGGCGACCGGCCCGCTCATGGGCGGCAATCTGTCGCTGGTGAGCGCGCTGGCCGGCACGCCCTATGCCGCGGATTTCAGGGACAGCCTGCTTTTTATCGAAGAGGTGAACGAAGAGCCCTACCGCATCGACCGCTGGATGACCCAACTCGATCTCGCTATCGGCCTCGATAAGGCGGCCGGCGTCATGATCGGCATCTGCGAGAACTGCGGGCCGCAGGGCAACGGCTCCTCGCTCACGCTGGACGAGACCTTCGACGTGCACCTGCAGCCGCTGCACGTGCCGGCCGTGACCGGCTACTCCTTCGGCCACATCCGCAACCAGTTCACAATCCCGGTCGGCGTGCGGGCGACGCTGGATACGGCTGCGCAGACGCTGACCTTGCTGGAACCGGCAGTCAGCTGATTATTTGATGTCGAAGACCAGGCAGGTGGTGGTCGCGTGCGCGTACAACCTGCCTTGCGCATCGACGATCTTGCCTTCGGCGGTGGCCAGCTGGCGGCCGCAATGCAGCACCGTGCCGATCGCGCGCAGCGGCCCGCCGTCCAGGCGCGCGCCGCGCACCAGGTTCACGCTCAGCTCCGCCGTCGTGTAGCCCTGTCCCGGTTCGAGCATGGTCTGCACCGCGCAGCCGACTGCCGAGTCGAGCAGGGTGGCGTACCAGCCGCCATGCACGGTGCCCATCGGGTTCAGGTGCTTTTTCTGGGGCAGGCCCTGGAAGGTGGCGACGCCGCGCTCGACCTCGACCAGGTGAAAATCAAGGGTCTCGGCGATCGGCGGATACGGAAAGCGGCCTTCGAGCAGGGCTTGCATGACGTCCAGGCCTTTCATATGGCGGGCCTGCTCGACCGGCACCACGCCGGCGTGCGCGCCGTTCTCCAGCGCCCGCGCGCGTACCGCGTCGAGTTGCTGCTGCCATTGTTCGATTGTCGCCTGGGCGTTCATGCCGTCTCCTTGATGGGTTCAAACAGGCATTCTGCACCGTTGGCGCGATCTCTGCTGGTCGAGGGGTCAGGCGCCCAATAGCGTCTTGCAGCGGCTCACCAGGAATTCGCGCAGCACCCGCACCGCCGGCGATACCTGCTTGCGGTTCGCCACCAGCATCGTCAGCGGCGCGTTGACGCCTTCCCACTCCGGCAGGATCAGGCGCAGGCGGCCGCTGGCGAGGTCTCCGTGTACGTCCAGGCGCGAGCGGTAGCAGATGCCCAGGCCTGCCAGCGCCCAGCGTTTGACGATCTCGGAATCGTCCGCCACGCGGTCGCCCTGCACGACGATTTCGACTTCTTCCTCGCCCTTGCGGAAGCGCCAGCGGTCGTTGACGGTTTCGTCGAGCATGAAGCACAGGCAGTTGTGCTGTTCCAGCTCGCGCGGCGCGGCCGGCACGCCATGCCGCGCCAGATAAGCGGGCGAGGCGCACAGCACGCGCCGGTTTTCCGACAGCAGCGGCAGCGCCACCATGCTGGACACGGGCTGCACGCCGAAGCGCAGGGCGATGTCGACCGGCTCCCGATAGATGTTGGCGAGGCGGTCGGTCAGCTGCAGGCGCAGTTTCACGCCCGGGTAGCGCGCCTGGAAATCGTTCAGCCAGGGCAGGACCACGTGGCGCCCGAGGTCGGACGGCATCGAGATCTGCAGCTGGCCTTCGATCGCATCCTGGCCGGCGCGTACCTCGTCTTCGGCCTCGCGCAAGCCATCCAGCAAAGCCTTGCTGCGCCCGAGCAGGCGTTCGCCGGCCAGAGTCAGGCGCATGCTGCGCGTACTGCGGATGAACAGGGCCACGCCAAGGTCGGCCTCCAGGCGCTTCAGGCTGGCGCTGGCGACGGCCGGCGACAGTTCCAGCAGACGCGCAGCGCTCGATAAGCTGCCCTGTTCGGCGGTGGCGACGAAGGTTTCCAGATCCTGGAGGTTCCTGATTTTCAATGGATGGTTGAAAGTGATTTCGGGATTGCCCAGTTTATCAAAAAGCCGGGACTGGTCAGAATGGCATGCATCGTATCCTTAACTAACGCAGGAGCTCACACATGAAAGCCATCGGCTACCAGAACAACCTTCCCGCAACCGACGCTGCAGCGCTGGTCGACATCAAGCTGCCGGATCCGGTCGCGCAGGGCCACGACCTGCTGGTCGAGGTGCGCGCCGTGTCCGTCAATCCGGTCGACACCAAGGTGCGCAAGAGCGCCAAGCCGGAAGCAGGGCAGTGGAAGGTGCTGGGCTGGGATGCGACCGGCATCGTGAAAGCGGTCGGCCCGGACGTCACCCTGTTCAAGCCGGGCGACCGCGTCTGGTACGCCGGCTCGATCGCCCGTGCGGGCAGCAACAGCGAGCTGCACCTGGTCGATGAGCGCATCGTCGGCCACATGCCTGCCTCGCTCGATTTCGGCGCCGCCGCGGCGCTGCCGCTGACCGGCCTGACGGCCTGGGAGATGCTGTTCGACCGCCTGCAGGTGCCGCGGGGTCCCGAGGGCAAGGGCAAGACCCTGCTGGTGATCGGTGCCGCCGGCGGCGTCGGTTCGATCCTGGTCCAGCTGGCGCGCCAGCTGACGCAATTGACCATCATCGGCACCGCCTCGCGTCCTGAAACCCAGGACTGGGTGCGCGAACTCGGCGCCCATCACGTGATCGACCACAGCAAGCCGCTGGCCGCGGAGATCGCTGCCGCCGGCTTGAGCGCGCCGGAGTACGTGGCGAGTCTGACCCATAGTGACGTTCACTTCGATCAGGTCGTCGAAGCCGTCGCGCCGCAGGGCAAGTACAGCCTGATCGACGACCCGGCCACGCCGATCGACATCATGAAATTCAAGCGCAAGGCGGTGTCGCTGCACTGGGAGCTGATGTTCACGCGTGCGCTGTTCAACACGCCGGACATGATCGAGCAGCACAACATCCTGAACCGCCTGGCGGAGCTGGTGGATGCGGGGACGATCCGCACCACGGCCAACGAGAATTTCGGCATGATCAATGCGGAGAATTTGCGCCGGGCGCATGCGCTGATCGAGTCGAACAAGGCGCGCGGGAAGATCGTGCTGGAAGGGTTCTGATCAGCGCAGCCGGTAGCGCATATAGCTGAGATCATGGCTCGCGCCATCGATCTCCAGCATGTCCTCGATCCGCGCCGTCATCGTGAAACCTGCACGCAGGTAGAGCGCGACGGCCGGGTGGTTCTCGGACAGCACCTCCAGGTCGACCCATTTCAGGCCGGCCTGCCGGCGTGCCCAATCAGTGGCGGTAGCGAGCAGCTCCGCACCCAGACCGCGGCGACGGTAGGCGCGGTGCACACCCATCCCCAGCATCGCCCGATGCCGTGCACCCGGCTCCGGCCGTGCACGCAGGTCGACGTGTCCGGCAATCGAGCCCCGCGCATCCAGGGCCAGCCACAAGCGGCGCCATCGCGGTTCGCTTACCGGAATGGCCAGGCCGTCGACAAACGACGCCTTCAAACCTGGGGTTAGCTGCAACTGCGCGCGCGACAGCGGCTGGAACAGCGGCGTGCCGTCCGCGCCGTTGTCGCGCAGGTGGTCGTCGAGGTAGACGAAGAAGGCCGGCAGGTCGGCCGCGTCTGCCGGCCGGATCGTCACAGCGCCCGCGCGATCAGGATCTTCTGGATGTCGCTGGTGCCTTCGTAGATCTGGCACACGCGCACGTCGCGGTAGATGCGCTCGACCGGGAAGTCGGCCACGTAGCCGTAGCCGCCGAACACCTGCATCGCGCTGGAGACCACGCGCTCGGCCATCTCGGAGGCGAACAGCTTGGCCATCGCCGCTTCCTTGAGGCAGGGCAGGCCGGCGTCCTTCATCGAGGCCGCGTGCAGGATCAGCTGGCGTGCGGCTTCGATCTGCATCGCCATCTCGGCCAGGCGGAACTGCACGGCCTGGTGGTCGAAGATCGCGCTGCCGAAGCTGGTGCGCTCCTTGGCGTAGGCCAGCGCTGCTTCATAGGCGGCGCGCGCCATGCCGACCGATTGCGAGGCGATGCCGATGCGGCCGCCCTCCAGGCCGGACAGGGCAATCTTGTAGCCTTGTCCCTCTTCGCCGATCAGGTTTTCCGCCGGGACGCGGCAGTTCTCGAACACGATCTGCGCGGTGTCCGAGGAGTGCTGGCCCATCTTGTGCTCGATGCCGGCGACGATGTAGCCGGGCGTATTGGTCGGCACCCAGAATGCGCTGATGCCTTTCTTGCCGGCCGCCTTGTCGGTGACCGCCATGACGATGGCGACGTCGCCGTTCTTGCCGCTGGTGATGAACTGCTTGGTGCCGTTGAGGACGTAGTGGTCGCCATCGCGCGTTGCGGTGGTGCGCAGCGCGGCGGCGTCGCTGCCGGTGTGCGGTTCCGTCAGCGCGAAGGCGCCCAGCATCTCGCCTTGCGCCAGCGGGCGCAGCCACTGTTCCTTCTGCGCTTCGTTCGCGTACATCATCGCGATCGAGCATACCGGGCAGTTGTTGACCGAGATGATGGTCGAGGTGCCGCCGTCGCCGGCCGCGATCTCTTCCAGCACCAGAGCCAGCGACACGTAGTCGAGGCCCGCGCCGCCGTACTGCTCCGGCACCGCCACGCCGAAGGCGCCCAGCTGGGCCAGTTCCTTCAGCTCGTCCTTCGGAAAATAGTGTTCGCGGTCCCAGCGCGCGGCTTGCGGCGCCAGGCGCTCCTGCGAATAGCTGCGCAGGGCGTCGCGGATCATCTGGTGTTCTTCGCTCAGAATCATTTTTTGGTGGGACCTTTCCAAACCTGCTGCGCGTTGCATTTTCGTCCTGCGATGCTCGCCGTACCGTAAGTACGACTGCGCTTCTCGAACGAAACTGCGGCCGCTCGCTACGGTTTGGAAAGGCCCTTTAAAGTAGTTAGAAGGTTTAGTTTTTTAATTCTTACCAAGGGATGGGCATGCCGTCGTGGTTCAGGAAGGCGCCGTTCTTCGACGCGTCCGCAGCGGCCAAGGTCGCGCGCAGCGTGCGCACGCTTTCTTCGACGCTGAGCGGAGCGCCGGCGCCGCCCATGTCGGTCTGCACCCAGCCCGGGTGGAAGGTCAGGCACGTGACGCCTTGCGGGCCGAAGGTCAGCGAAGCATCCTTCAGCACCGAGTTCAGCGCCGCCTTGCTGGCGCGGTACAGCGAGCCCGATGCGTTGCCGCGCTCGCCGATCGAGCCCATGCGCGAGGAGATCACCGCCAGCTTGCCGCGCGCGTTGGCCACCAGCGGGCCGACGATCGGCAGCAGGCGCATCGCCGCCAGCACGTTGGTGTGCATGACCGCGTCGAACTCCTGCTGGGTCGGGAAGCCGTCGTGGCGTGGGCCGTAGACGCCGGCCACCAGCCAGGCGTGGTCGATCTTTTCGTCGTCCAGTTTCCAGCCCAGGCCGCCGATCGCTTCCGGATTGGTGACGTCGAGCTGGTGCGCCTCGGCGCCGAGCCGGCGCAGTTCCTCGCAATCGTCCGGCTTGCGGGCGGTGGCGATCACGCGCCAGCCGTCGGCGCGGTACTGGCGGACCATTTCGTGGCCGATGCCGCGTGAGGCGCCGATGATGAGTGCGGTGGACATGGTGGGCTCCTTGGTCGGTATGGTGAACGGAAACCCGTCACCATACCGTTAAAACGATCGCCGCGTCGGACGCGATCAGATCATCTCGATCGCCATCGCCGTCGCTTCACCGCCGCCGATGCACAGCGACGCCACGCCGCGCTTGCCGCCGGTCTTCTTCAGCGCGCCCAGCAGGGTGACGATGATGCGCGCGCCCGAAGCGCCGATCGGGTGGCCCAGTGCGCAGGCGCCGCCGTGGATGTTGACCTTGTTGTGCGGGATGTCGAGGTCGCGCATGGCCGCCATCGGTACTGCGGCAAAGGCTTCGTTGATCTCGAAGAGGTCGACGTCGCTGGCCTTCCAGCCGGTCTTCTTGAACAGCTTGTGCATGGCGCCGATCGGCGCGGTGGTGAACAGGTTCGGTTCCTGGGCGTGAGTGGCGTGGCCGATCACGCGCGCGATCGGGGTCAGGCCCAGTTCCTTGGCCTTCGATTCGCGCATCATGACCAGCGCGGCGGCGCCGTCGTTGATCGACGAGGACGAAGCGGCGGTCACGGTGCCTTCCTTCTTGAAGGCCGGTTTGAGCGACGGGATCTTGTCGACCTTGGCNTTCAGCGGGCCTTCGTCCTTGCTGATGATCTGCTCGCCCAGGCGGTTCGCNACCGAGACCGGTGCGATCTCCCAGTCGAAGGTGCCGTCGGNGTTGGCGGCCTGCGCGCGCTTGACCGATTCGATCGCGAAGTTGTCCTGGTCTTCGCGCGAGAACTGGTAAGTGGCCACGCACTCTTCGGCGAAGGTGCCCA
>JGI24770J26754_10000732_pt1 | contig 23782 bp, 23 predicted proteins | sample LakOneMetagenome_FD_26754 | JGI IMG/M metagenome (IMG submission 26754) | reverse complement strand
GGAGGTNCCCCGCCATTCGGCGGGGTACCTCCTTTTTGTGCAGCCGGTGCGGGGGTTTCTCCGGCCCCGGTACACTGGAAGAGCTAGTGGCACAACGCATGCAACTCATGCCCGCCATTTTTATGACTCAGGCCAGGCATCCGGTTGATGTTGTTCGGTTGAAGTTCGTGCGGCCCAGGTCGCCGGCTTCCCGGAAGAAAACCCTTGCACTCCTGTGTCTCCTCATGCTGAGACCTGCACCACGCACACATAGAAAAGAGTTTCATGAGTACTCATGACCTTGACCTGTCCGCCCCTCCCGTACTGGCCAAGCGCGGCCTGCGCATCATCCCGCTGGGAGGCCTGGGCGAAATCGGTCGCAACATGACCGTGTTCGAGCACAAGGGCAAGCTGCTCATCATCGACTGCGGCGTTCTCTTCCCCGAAGACAACCAGCCCGGCATCAACGTGATCCTGCCCGACTTCAGCATCCTGCGCGACCGCCTGCAGGATATCGAAGCCATCGTGCTCACCCACGGCCACGAAGACCACATCGGCGCGGTGCCCTACCTGCTCAAGGAGCGCGGCGACATCCCCGTGATCGGCGCCAAGCTCACCCTCGCGTTCCTCGCCGCGAAGCTGCAGGAGCACCGTCTCAGCCAGAACTTCGTCGAAGTGAAGGAAGGCGAGCGTCGCACTGTCGGCGTCTTCGACCTCGAATTCATCGCGGTGAACCACTCCATCCCCGACGGCCTGGCCATCGCGTTGCGCACCGAAGCCGGCCTGCTGCTGCACACCGGCGACTTCAAGATGGACCAGTTCCCCCTCGACAAGCGCCTCACCGACCTCGGTGCCTTCGCTCGCCTGGCCGAAGAGGGCGTCGACCTGTTCCTCACGGACTCGACCAACGCCGAGGTCCCCGGATTCACCACTGCCGAGAAGGACATCGGACCGGCGATCGACACCGTTTTCCGCACTTCGCCGCGGCGCATCATCGTGTCGAGCTTCGCGAGCCACGTGCACCGCATCCAGCAGGTCATCGACGCTGCCGTGAAGCACAACCGCAAGGTGGCCTTCGTCGGCCGCTCCATGGTGCGCAACATGGGCATCGCGACCGAGCTGGGCTACCTCAAGGTTCCCAAGAACCTGATCGTGGACATGAAGGCCCTCGAGCGCATGAAGGACGACAAGGTCGTTCTTATATGCACGGGCTCGCAGGGTGAGCCGATGGCTGCACTGTCGCGAATGGCCAACCGTGAGCACATCATCAAGATCGGCGAGGGCGACACAGTTCTGCTGGCGAGCTCGCTGATCCCCGGCAACGAGAACTCCATCTACCGGGTCATCAACGGCCTCACCCGCTGGGGCGCGAACGTCGTGCACAAGGGCAACGCCAAGGTGCACGTCTCCGGCCACGCCAGTGCCGGCGAGCTCGTCTACTGCTACAACATCGTCAAGCCCACCAACGTGATGCCCGTGCACGGTGAATGGCGCCACCTCAAGGCCAACGCCGAACTCGCCGTGCAGACCGGTGTTGAGGAAGACCGCGTCCTGATCGTGGAGGACGGCGTTGTCGTCGACCTCATCGACGGCCGTGCGTCGATCACCGGCCGCGTGCAGGCTGACTATGTGTTCGTCGACGGCATGACCGTCGGTGGCGCATCCGAAGCGGCCATGGAAGACCGCCGTCGTCTTGCCGAAGACGGCACGATCACCATTCTCGGCATCTTGAACGCCAAGACCGGCCTGTTGTCCGAGCCGGTGGAGTTCCTCGCTCGTGGGTTCGTGCACGACGACGAGTGGGTCCGTGGAGCCACCAAGGTCATCGACGAAGCGATGAAGGTTGCCAACCGGGTGAAGACTGTCAACGGCGCCGAGCTCGAAGACCTCTTCACCACCTCCGTGAGCCGGTGGATGCAGCGCAAGTATCGCCGCAGCCCGCTGATCACCTCGGTCGTCGTCGACGCCTAAGCTCCGACACGCACGACAAAGCCGGCCGGCCCCTCGGGGTCGGCCGGCTTCTTCGTGTCACCCGGGCTTCTTCGTGTCACCCGGGCTTCTTCGTGTCACCCGGGCTGTGTCGTGCCACCCTGCTCCCGCTCCTGTGGCGGATTCAGGAAATCCTCGGTCTGCAGGCATCGGCAGCCGCGGAATCACGCGGCCCACGGCATCCGGTGGCCGCTGATTTCCTGAATGCGCCACACACCCCAGGACGCCAACCCCAGGACGCCAACCCCAGGACGCCAACCCCAGGACCCCCGGACCAGCGACGGAAGCGGGGGCCGGAAGTGGGGGGATTAGCGGAAGTCGTCGACCGTGGCGTTTGCGATGTCGACCAGGACCAGGTCGGGGCTCTCCCGGTGGATCGCCTGCAGGCGCCACGGGGTGCTGAACAGTGCCAGCAGGGTGCCGTCGGAGCGGGTGAAGACCTCCACCTGACGCATCGGGGCCAGCAGCAGGGCGCTGGCCTTGTCGGTGCGCCGTGCCACCTGGTATGGCAAGGCTTCCATCCGGATGTCCGCATGGAAATCGTGCACCATACGGTCTTCGACCACCTCGAACTGCATCGGCCCCACCGCGCCCAGCACCGGGGCTTGCTCGCCGCGCACCTCCGAGCGCATCACCTGGATGACACCCTCGTGGTCGAGCTGCTCGATCCCGCGGCGGAATTGCTTGTGCTTGCTGCTGTCCACCGGCCGGATGGCACGGAAATGCTCGGGGGAGAACAGCGGTAGCGGCGGGTACTCCACCGGTTCGTCCTCGAAGATCGAGTCGCCCACCCGCAGGGCCGAAGCATTGACAAGGCCCACGATGTCGCCGGGCCAGGCCTGGTCGATGACAGTGCGCTCACGTCCGAAAAGCTGTTGCGCGTATTTGGTGGCGAACGGCCGCCCAGTGGCGGCGTGCGTCACGATCATGCCGCGGCGGAACTCTCCCGAGCACACGCGCACGTACGCCACGTGGTCACGATGAGCGGTGTTCATGCCGGATTGCACTTTGAAGACGAAGCCGGAGAAAGCGGATGTCACCGCGCGGGGGATGCCGCTGATGTCGGCACGGGCCTCGGCGGGCGGGGCGAATTCCACGAGGGTGTCCAGCAACTGCTGAACTCCGAAGTTGGCCACGGCGGCGCAAAAGAGCACCGGAGTGGTATCGCCGGCCAGGAAGAGCTCCGAGTCGTGGTTTTGCCCCTCGGCGTCGAGCAGTTCCGATTCATCGCTGGCGTTGGCCCAGGCCAGGCCCTCTTCCACGGCCGCGTCGGCAGCGCTCAGCCGGGTGGACACGGCGGCCGTGGCGCTGCCCGGGGTGCGCGTGAAGCGCAGGAAGTCGCCGGAGCGGCGGTCCATCACCCCGCGCAGGTCGCCGGCCTCGCCGACCGGCCAGTTCAGCGGCGTGGGCAGCAGTCCGGTGCGATTCTGGATCTCGTCCATCAGGGCGAGAGCGGATGCTCCAGGCCGGTCCCACTTATTGATCACGGTGATCACCGGAAGGCCCCGCTGCTTGCAGACGGCGAACAGTTTCATGGTCTGCGGCTCGAGGCCCTTGTTCGCGTCGACGAGCATGACGGCCGCGTCAACGGCAGACAACACTCGGAAGGTGTCTTCGGAGAAGTCGGCGTGCCCGGGGGTGTCCACCAGATTGATCACGGCGTCGTCGTATTCGAATTGGATGGCGGCGCTTGTCACCGAGATGCCTCGGGCCTTCTCCATCTCCATCCAGTCGGAGACGGTGCCGCCCCGGCCGGCCTTGCCGTGCACAGCGCCGGCGTGGGTGATGGCGCGGGCATGCAAGAGCAGCGCCTCGGTGAGGGTGGACTTGCCCGCATCAGGGTGTGAAATCACCGCGAAGGTACGCCGGCGTCGAGCCTCGACGGGAACGTTGGGGTTGGACACTTCTGCGAGTTGAGTCATGAATGCTTTCCGGCGAATGATTCGGCAGGCCGACAGTGGGCCCTACATCGGCTTCCGCACGAATTCGCTCTCCCCTCTACCCTAACTTGCGCGTCGGGTGACGGATCCCGGCGCGGGCGTCCCGGGGGATGCCGGCGGCGCGGTTGTCACGTTCTCCGGTTTTTTCGAGACAAGTTGGCGCTTCCTCCGACCCGATCTGTGGGATCGGGATAATCTGCCTCCGAGAGCGAGGAGACGCGGATGCCCCGACTGGCTGTTCTACGTTCCACCCACCCGACCGGGGCTCATGCGGTCGTCCGTTCGAAGCCCTCCAGCGGTCCGGGCCCGGCTCGCACCTTCGACGTGGCGCCGTGGCCGGACACCGGCGGCGCACCTCACCGCAGGCCGATCGGGGACACCAGCCTCTACGTGTATCCACTGGCGTTGGGCTGCGCGTCGCTCGGAGCTTCACTCGACGACCAGAGCAGTCGTCGAGTGCTCGACATCCATCGGGAGCGGGGCGGAAACCTCCTCGATACCGCCGACAGCTACGCCGACGGTCGGAGTGAGGCGATCATCGGTTCCTGGCTGCGCACTCGGGGCAGTCGCGACGACACGGTGATCGCCACGAAGATCGGGCTCAACCGCGACTATCCAGGCCTGAGCCCACGCAGCATCATCGGCGCCGTGGACGGGTCGCTCCAGCGGCTTGGGACCGACCACATCGACCTGCTGTACTTCCATGTCGATGACCCCGACGTGCCGTTGGAAGAAAGCCTCGGCACGGTGGCGAACCTGGTCGCGAAGGGCAAGGTGCGTCACCTCGGAGCCTCTGATTTCTCGGCGGACCGTTTGATTGAAGCCCGGGTGCTCGCCGCCAACGACCTGCCCCGTTTCGTCGCGCTGCAAACGCCGGTCAACCTGGTGAACCGCAGGCGGTTCGAATCCTCGCTCTCGGTCGTGGCGCAGGCACAAGGACTCGGCGTCTTCCCGCTTTCCGCGCTGGCGGACGGCTTCCTGGCCGGGCAGCACGGCGTTCATCCAGTCGGCGCCGGCGCACCGGGCGCCCGACGGCTGCGCCATCATCCCAGCCGGAAGAACCTCCGGGTACTCGCGGTGGCCGACCGTATCGCGGCCGAGCACGGGGTGCCGGTTGCCACGATCTGCCTCGCTTGGCTGCTGGCGCGAAACGGCGTGATCGCCCCGGTGGCCGAAGCGGATCACCCTGACCAGGTCGAGGCGCTGGTCTCGGCTGCCGCCATCCACCTGGGTCGCAGTGACTTGGTGGAGCTGGACCGCGCCTCAGCGTCGTGAACCGGTGCGCCTGCTGGGCGGCGCGAGTCGGAACCCGTGCGGGCTAGCCTGCAGTCTCGTCAAGAACCCGCTGCACGGCGCGGAGCAAAGCGGTGTGGGCACCGATCGGGTCACCGAGGTTGGCTCCAGCGAAGGCGCCATCGCGGGCCAGGAAGAAATCGTCGGCTGCGTCGCCAGGACGGGCGTGGCCCATTCCCCGGAACAGGTCCTCGACCGCTCCGCCGTACCACTCTCGATGAGCAGTGACGGCCAGGCGCACCGGATGGTTCGGATCAGCGAACTGGGCGGCGGCGTTGATGAACGGGCAGCCGTGAAAACCCTGGCGGGTCACCTGGGAGGAAATCTCCGCCACGATCGCGCGCAGCCGTTGTTCCGGGGTGTCGTAGCGTGTTTCCACTTCGGCCACGAAATTCCGCGCCATCCGGTCCCGGCCCTGCAGGTACACCACGATGAGGGCGTCTTTCGAGCGGTAGTACTTATAGAACGTGGCCTTGGTGACTTTTGACTCACTGATGATGCGGTCGACGCCCACGGTGTGCACGCCCTCGGCGTAGAAGAGCAGGTCGGCTGTCGCGAGGATGCGTACCTTGGCGTGCGTTGCCGGCCGTGCGACCTGGTCTGACAGGGGAACCATCCGGTGAACTCCTTTGTGCTCGGGCCAGTGCTGCGGTTCGTCGTTGTCTTCGGGCAGTCTGCTGGTCCGAAACGGCGCTAGCAGACTGTAACACAGACTAGACAGACTTGTCTGTCGGCATTTGAGGGGTAGCCACGGTGAATCCTCAATCCGGCGGGTGCTGACGTAAGGTTGTGTTGATATGAACGGTGCCGTTGAGTTTCCCTTGGACATGCCCGAGCTCTCTTTCCGAGCGGCCGGTGACTCCCTGGTTCGGCGCACCGTCTTGCCCAGCGGAGTGCGAATCCTCAGTGAGCAGGTTCCCGGCAGCCGGAGCGTGACGGTCGGATATTGGGTGGCCGTGGGGTCGCGGGACGAGCTTCCCGGTCACTTCGGTTCGACTCATTTCCTTGAACACCTGCTTTTCAAGGGCACTCCCACGCGCACGGCCTTCGACATCGCCATCTCGTTCGACGAGGTCGGCGGCGAGCACAATGCCATGACGGCCAAGGAATACACCTGCTACTTCGCAAAAGTGCAGGACCGCGACCTGCCGATGGCCGTCGAGGTGCTCACTGACATGATCACCTCATCGCGGTTGGACCCCGCTGAATTCGAAACCGAACGAGGGGTCATTCTCGAGGAACTCGCGATGGCCGACGACGATCCGGCCGATGTCGCCAACGAACGGTTCTTCGAGGCGGTGCTGGGGGAGCATCCGCTCGGTCGTCCCATCGGTGGTGACCCGCAGACCATTCGCGTCGCCACCCGGGCTGCGGTGCACGAGCACTACCAGGCGAACTATCGGCCGCAGGACCTCGTCGTCACCGTTGCCGGCGCCGTGGAGCACGACGTCCTGGTGGCCGACGTCGTGCGCGCCCTCGAAAGTGCCGGCTGGGATCTGTCGGTGCCGGCTGCGCCGGTGCTGCGTCGGGCCAGGAATGCGGCATCCATCACCCAGGGCAAGGCCGTCACAGTCGTGAACCGGCCTCTGGAACAGGCGAACCTGCTCATCGGAATGCCCGGCCTGCTGGCAACGGACGACCGCCGGGTGGTCATGAGTGTTCTCAACTCCATCTTCGGGGGAGGGATGTCGTCGCGGCTTTTCCAGGAGGTGCGGGAGAAGCGTGGGCTGGCCTACTCGGTGTACTCCTTCGCTCCGGGATATTCCGATGCGGGGTTGTTCGGCATGTACGCCGGGTGTTCCCCGGCCAAGGCCGGCGAGGTGGCTGAACTCATGCTCAGCGAACTGCGCCGTCTTGCCGAGCACGGCGTGACCGCCGAAGAAATGCGCCGGGCCGCCGGCCAGCTCTCCGGAGCATCCGCGCTGGCCCTGGAAGATTCGGACACCCGGATGTCGCGGCTCGGGCGGTCGGAGATCACCCTCGGCGAATTCGCCGACCTCGATGAGGCCCTTCGCCGCCTCACGCTGGTGACGGCTGAAGACGTGCAAGCGCTTGCCGCGGATCTTCTGCGCGGACCGGTGTCCATCGTCGCCGTCGGTGCCCTCGAACAAGACGCTTTTGCAGGGATCATCACAGCTGCGAACTGACGGTGTTCTCTGTATCTTCCCGAAATCCCCCGCCGTCAGGCGGGCTGCACTCCCTGAAAGGGCCGATGATGCCCCAGTACCTGTACCTCGTTCGCCATGGTGAACAGATGGATGCCGAGCACGGCCTTCAGGACGGGCCCCTGTCACCCCGGGGCAAGCGCCAGGCTCAGCTGATCGCTGAGCGACTGGGCGGGGTTCCGTTCACGGGGGCCTGGCACTCGCCGTTGCAGCGGGCCGCTGAGACGACAGCGATCATCGCCCAGCGTCTCCCCTCGCTCGTGCCGCAGTCATCGCCGTTGCTGATGGACTGCATACCCTCGGGTCGGGCCCCGGAGACCCCGTCGGCCTATGACCCGTTCTTCGGCTCCGTGACCGAGGAAGACATCGATGCCGGTCGGGCGCAGATGGAGGACGCGGTCGCCGAATTCCTGCAGCCGCGACGCAGCCAGCGTCATGACCTGCTGATCACGCATAATTTCGTGATCGCCTGGTTCGTGCGCGAAGTGCTCGGAGCCCCGGATTGGCGGTGGGTGGGCATCAACCAGGCACACTGCGGGCTCACCGTGCTGCAGCAGAAGCCGGGACGCCCGTGGACTCTCGTGACGCACAACGACCTCGGCCACCTGCCTGTGGAACTGCGCACGGGGCTCTCCGAGCCCCTGATGTTCTAGCTCGGCCCGGGAGCAAGCTGCTTGCGGTACCAGTGGGTGGCGTTGGGATTGCTGTTGTACGCCGCGACCGAGGCGTAACCCGAGCTTCGGTACAACCCGGCGGCCGCCTCCTGGCTTGCGTTCGTGTCGAGCACGAGCTCGTGCGCGCCGAAGAGCACCGCCCGCCGCTCCAGCTCGGCCAGGAGTACGCGTCCCCACCCGCGTCCGCGGGCAGCCGGCTGCAGCCACAGGTGTTTCACCTCGTAGCGCACCCGCCCCGTGGGCGAGTCGTCGATCCGGCGGATCCCGCCGCAGCCGATGGCCGGCCCACCGTCGTGAAGGAGCAGGAACACGCCCTGCGGGGCGATGAATTGCGCCGCTGCGGGGAAGGCGGGCACGTACACCCCCTGCTCGGGCGGGAACGTGAGCGCGCGATCTTCGAAGTACTCGGTGAGCAGGGCGGATGCTCGGGGATCCGAGACCGGGACGGCGATGAATTCTGGCATGCGCCAAGGCTACGGGGCGGTTCGCCGGGCGATCACCCCCGCGAGGATTGGTAGATTGGATTCATGACAACGAGGGTGGCCGTAATCGGCGCAACGGGCAAGATGGGCCGCCTCGTGTGCGGATTGATCGAGCAGGCAGCGGGCTATCAGCTCGTCGCGCAGCTTGATTCGAGCAGTGCCCTCGACGAGATGGTCGGGGCGGATGTCGCGGTGGACCTGACAAGGCCCGGCGTCAGCCAGACGGTGGTCGACTTCGCACTCGAGCACGGACTGCGCGTTCTCGTGGGCACCTCGGGCTGGTCCCAGGACCGCATCGCATCCCTGAGGCACCGTATCAACGGCCGTGACGATGTGGGCGTGGTCATCATCCCCAATTTCTCCCTCGGTTCTGTGCTCGCCACGGCTTTTGCCGCCATGGCCGCCCGGTTCTACGATTCCATCGAAATCGTGGAGGCCCACCAGGCCGGCAAGGTCGACTCACCGTCCGGAACGGCGGTCCGCACCGCTGAGCTGATCGGCACGGCCCGTGCCGGGCGCGGGCCGGTCTCCGCGCCGCACACCGACCAGCGCGCCCGTGGCCAGCAGGTGTCGAACGTGCCCGTGCACAGTCTCCGGCTGGAGGGCGTGCTCGCCCGGCAGGACGTCTTCCTCGGCGGAACCGGGGAGACTCTCACCATCAGTCACAACACCCTGTCGCCGGATGCCTACATTCGCGGCATCCTGCTGTCTCTCGACGCCGCCCGCGAGGTCCGCGGCGTGACCGTCGGGCTCGAGCACATCATCGACCTTGAGCTGAGCATGCCCGGAGTCCCCGCATGAAGGGCCGGATCGCCGTTGTCTTGATGTCGTTGTTGCTGGTGCTCTACCTCGTGCTGATGGGCTGGCGCGCGCTGNTGTTCATCCAGAGCGGGGAACCGGTCGGCGTCATCATCGGTCTGGCCCTACTGGTGCTGCCGATCATCGGATTCTGGGCGCTGGCACGGGAGATCCTGTTCGGCGTGCGTTCCGAACGCCTGGTACACCTTCTCGAGGCCCAGGGCGGCCTGCCCGTTGACGACCTGCCCCGCCGGCCGAGTGGGCGTCCGTTCCGGGAAGCAGCCGACGCTGAGTTTCCGCAGTACCAGTCTGAAGCGGATGCCGATCCGGAGAATTGGCGTGTCTGGCTGCGGCTGGGACTGGCCTACGACGCCTCCGGCGACCGTCGCCGCGCCCGCGCGGCGATCCGCAGGGCCATCACTCTCGAACGCACCCCGCAGTAACCGATCGCGGCACTCGTCCCGTCGGCCGGCACCCATGCAAACGAGGGCCCTGTCGCGAGAGGAGTGCCGCGAGGCGACACGCTAGGGCTGGCGCAGCATCCAATCGATCGCGGCACGGGGGGTGGGGTGCCGGAACCTGAAACCGTCGTCGAGCAGTGTGCGAGCGCTGACGTTCTGGTCGGCGAGCAACAGCTGCCTGGCGGCGTCTTGCAGCAGCAGGATGAGGATGGGCGCGGGCACCGGGATCAGGAACGGGCGGTGCAGGGCGCGTGCAAGCAGGCTCATCACCTCATTCGCGGTGGCCGGGGTCGGACCGACCAGGTTCACCGGCCCCGACAGTGTGGACGTGAGCAGGTGCACGATTGCGGCGGCCTCGTCCGGCAGGCTCACCCAGGCCCAGTGCTGGCGGCCGGAGCCCAACGGCCCTGACAAGCCGAGCTTGGTGATGGGCAGCAACGGCTTCAGCGCTCCGCCCTTGGCCAGGACCAGGCCGGTGCGCAGGGTGACCAGGCGCGTCGTGTCGGGAATGCGAGCGGCTTCTTTTTCCCAGGCCACGACGACATCGGCGAGGAAGTCTCCGCCGGGGGAGGAGTGCTCGTCGACGGCCTCACCCGGTCGGTTGCCGTAGATTCCGACGGCAGAACCGTTGAGCAACACGGTGGGCGGTGTGGCGGCGCGGCTGATGGCGTCGGCGAGGGTGCGGGTGGACTGCACCCGCGACCGCAGGATCTCCGTGCGGTACCCCGAGGTCCACGGCAAGCGGGCCAGGGAAGCTCCGGAGAGGTTAACCACCGCGTCGACGCCGTCCAGCGCCCGCGGATCGAGCGTGAGGCCTGCCGGATCCCACCGGAATTCCCCGGGTGCAACCGGTTCGCGGCGGACCAGGCGCGCCACATCATGGCCGGCAGCTTTGAGTTGGCGAGTCAATTCGCTGCCGATGAGGCCCGATGCGCCGGAAATCAGAACCCGCATGGTGCTAGCCCAGTTCGGCTTCGATGGTGATCGGAATTCCGGTCAGTGCCTTGGAGATCGGGCAGTTGAGCTTGGCGTCCTGCGCGAAGGCCTGGAATTCCTCGTCGGTAAGTCCGGGGATCTTGGCGCTGACCAGCAGGTGGCTGCCGATCACGCCCTTGCCGGCGGCGAAGGTGACGGCAGCGGTGGTCTGGATGCTGGTGGGGGTGTGGCCGGCGCTGGCGAGGGCGTTGGCCAGCGCCATGGAGTAGCACGAGGCGTGCGCGGCACCCAGCAGCTCTTCGGGATTCGTGGTGTTCGCCACGCCCTCGGCCCGAGCTTTCCAATTCACCGAGAACTCGGCGGTGTGGGAGGAATCAAGAGTGACCGTGCCGCTGCCGGCTGCAAGCGTGCCGGTCCAGACGGTGGTTGCTTCACTGGTGAGAGTCGTGGGCATTGTGTTACCTCCAGAAGGTGGAATTCCACCCTATCCGTCGGGGTAGTGCCCACCGCAAGTCTCGTCTGGGAAACGGCTGGGAGCGAACTCTACGAACGGGTGACGCGGGCGCGCACCAGCAGGAGGTAGAACTGGCAGCCGAGGCAGTAGTCGAACACGGCGTTGAGGAAGGCGGCCACGAAAGCGATGGTGGCCGCCGCACCCACGGCTGCGGGCAGTCCGACGAGGCCGAGAACGACTCCGACCAGGGTGACAGCCAAGCCGACTCCCTGCGCGAACGTCGGCGGCGCCGGGTTCTCCAGCTCGGCCGGCGGCGCCAGCCTGGGCCTGATGAACGTCTTGAACAGCACGCCGTATGGATGTTTGCCCGCACCCGCGAACGCACCCCACGCGAAAAGCGCCGCGAGTACGGTCAACAGCAGCAGTGCCGCGACGGAAGCGCCGACGAGAGACAGGAACAGCGTCACGAGCAGCAGGACGGCGGTTATCCCGGCACCGAAGCGCGGACCACGGGGGTCGATTCCGGGTCGTACGGTCGTGTCAGACATAGCTGGGCACAAGCAGCTCGTCGAGGTGACGGCGGATGTCGGCCTGGCTTGGAACCCCGGCAACGCGGGCGCGAACCCGTCCGGTGGCATCGAGGATGAGCGTGGTGGGCGTCTGCATGATCGAAAACCGGGTGGTGAGGTCAGCGCGCTGCGAGACGTCCACGTCCAGGTGCACGACCCCGGTGCGCTCACCGGCGGCGCGCGCCAGCAGGCGTCCGGTTCCCGGGCAGCGAGCGCACCACGGGGTGGAGAACTGCACGAGGGTGGCCTGGCTGCCGAATTCCGTGTCGCTGGCGACATCCGCTGCCGTGACCACGTCTCCGAAACCCCGAACGACTCGACCCTGTCGGGCTCGCCACAGCACACCGACAACGCTCAGGGCAATCACGAGGCCCAGCACGAGGCCGACGGCGAAGAGAGGATCCATGATTCAACGTTAGGCGGCAGCCGCGTCGGCCGACGCACTGTGACACGAGGTTACGACTGGCACACCCTGATCGCCGTTACACTGTCACGCGTGACTGAAATTGAATTCCGCTCTGAGATGACGGTTGAACTCGTACGCTCCAGCGCCCACGATTCCGATGTGCTGTTCGCGGCACGGGTGTCCACCCTGGGCGAGCAGACGCTCGAAACGAGTCAGCTCGACGGGGCCGAGACCGAGGCGGATGAGAAACGCAGTATCGGCCTCATCAACTACCTGATGCGCGACCGTCACGGCTCGCCGTTCGAGCACAACTCGATGACTTTCTACGTGCGCGCCCCGATTTTCGTGTTCCGGGAGTTCATGCGTCACCGCATCGCGTCCTATAACGAAGAATCCGGCCGGTACCGGGAGCTCAACCCGGTGTTCTATGTTCCAGCCGTCGAGCGCAACCTCGTTCAGGTCGGCAAACCCGGCGCCTACGACTTCCTGCCTGGCACCGCCGAGCAGACCGCACTCGTGCAGCAGCAGACCCGAGCGGCAGCGCTGCATGCCTATGAGGCCTACCAGCGCATGCTTGAGGCCGGCGTGGCTCGCGAGGTGGCACGCATCGTGCTGCCGCTGAACATCTACTCGTCGATGTATGTCACGCTCAACGCCCGGTCGCTGATGAACTTTCTGAGCCTGCGCACCAAGCGCGAGGGCTCGGTCTTCCCGTCCTACCCCCAGCGCGAGATCGAGATGTGCGCGGAGCAGATGGAGGAGCACTTCGCCGAGTTGATGCCGCTGACCTATGCCGCCTTCAACAAGAACGGCCGCGTCGCGCCGTAGCACTGGTTCACACGGGACGACGCGCGCTGCCGGCAGACGGTAGCCTGAAACGGTGAGCTCTTCTACGAATCCCTTTGGCCAGGTGCTAGTCGCCCTGGTCACTCCTTTCACTTTCGACGGCGAGGTCGACTGGGCGGGCGTGGAGAAGCATATCGACGACGTCATCAACGCCGGGGCCGACGGCATCGTCGTGACGGGAACGACCGGCGAAACCAGCACGCTGACCGACCCGGAGAAGATCCGTCTTGTCGAGGTGGGCAAGTCCGTGGCCGGCGGCCGCGCGAAGATCATCACCGGTGGTGGTTCCAACGAGACCGCCCACGCGATGCAGCTGGCCCGTCAGAGCGAGAAGGCCGGCGCCGACGCCAACATGATCGTCACCCCGTACTACAACAAACCGACGCAGGCGGGCATCCTCACGCACTTCCGGATGATCGCCGACGCGACCGATCTTCCGGTCATCCTCTATGACATTCCCGGCCGCACCGGTGTTCCGATCGGCTATGAGACCATCCTGCGGGCGGCCAAGCACCCCAACATCCTGGCCGTCAAGGATGCCAAGGGTGATTTCGCCCAGGTCAGCCGAGTTCTCAACCAGACAGACCTGATGTATTTCTCCGGCGACGACGCCAACGTGCTGCCGCATCTGGCCATCGGCGCCACCGGCCTGATCGGTGTCACCGGCAATGTCACGGCGACCCCGTACCGTAATATGATCGATGCGGTCAACGCGGGGGACCTCGCCACGGCGACGGCCGCGCACCAGCAACTCGAGCCGCTCGTGCGCGCGGTGATGACGCATGTGCCCGGCACCGTTGCCGTCAAGTACATCCTGCACGGACTGCGCCGCATCGGCAGCCCGCGCGTGCGCCTTCCCCTGGTCGGACCGGAGGAATCCGAGGCAGCCCAGATCGAAGCCGAACTCGATCTGGTGCGCAACATCCCAGGGGTGGACTTCAGCAACTTCCGCCCCGATCGCAACGCGGCTGCCGGAGGCTCGTTGCCCAAGGTCGCCGGCACGACGCGGTAGGAACCCTGCCCGCCGGCAGAGCGCAGAACTGCCGCCGCGGTGTCGCCGGGGCACTGCCCCTGTCGGTGGGCTGTGTTTTCTCGCTAGGATCGGGGTGATGTCGGCCGGGGGAGGTCGACCGGCTAGGGGGCACCGGTGAAAATAGCGCGTAAATGGATCTTTCCTACTCTGCGATTGCTCGTCTTCACACTGATAGCGGTCGCGTTGGTGAAGATGGCGTTCTTCCCGAACGGTGTCGAGGCTGAGGACCCGGCCCGGCCCAGCGGCCAGATCGTCGAAGCGCAGGTGCCTGTTGCGCTCGGCACGATCACCAACAACGTCACGCTCACGGCCACGATCAGCGCCGACGCGGCACTTCCGGTGAAGGCGACGGCGATCGGCACGGTCGATGAACTCTTCCTGGCGGCCGGGTCTCCCGTCACCGCCGGGGACAAGATCTACGACATCCGGGTGGAGACAATCCGGGATCCGGTCGAGACGACGGATGCCCTCGGCCAGGTGAGCATCAGCCAGCCCAAACCTGTCATCACATTCGCCAAGGTTCTCGCACCGGCCACGGGAGTGCTCAGTTCGCTCACGGTGATCCACGGGCAGGCGGTAGCGGTGGGAGATGCGACCGGGCAGGTCGCACCGCCGAGCTTCTCGGTGAGCGGATCGCTCAGCCCTGACCAGCAGTACCGGCTGCAGACCCGGCCGACCGAGGCATCCGTCACCATCACGAACGGACCGGCGCCGTTCACGTGCACCGGTCTCAGCGTGAGCACGCCGCTGGCCGGCGCGGCGGTCGAGCCGACCGCGGACGGGATCGGGACGACCGACGGAAGCGGCACCACCGTGACCTGTGCGATCCCTGCCGATGTCGTCGTCTTCTCCGGCCTCGCCGCCAAGATCACGATCGCCGCCGGGCGTGCCGAAGACGTACTCGTGGTTCCGACGACCGCCGTCGAGGGCTCCGCCGCGACCGGCGTGATCTGGTTCGTGCTGCCGGACGGCACGACGGAACAACGCCCGGTGACACTGGGCATGACCGATGGCCTGAGCGTGCAGATCCTTGAGGGTGTCGCGGAGGGCGACATGGTGAACGAGTTCGTTCCGGGCGCCGTGCCCCCGGCACCGGAAGGGTGCACCGCGCAACCCGACGGCAGCGTGACCTGCATGGGCGGCGGGTACGCGCCGTGACGCTGCTGCACCTCGAGGGCGTGACGCGAACGGTGGATCTCGTCGACGCCCCGGCGCTGAGGATCCTGTCCGGGATCGATCTCGATATCGCAGACGGTGACCGCCTCTCGATCGTGGGCCGTTCCGGTTCGGGTAAGACCACCCTGCTGAACCTGCTCGGGCTGCTCGACAACCCCACGACCGGGGTGATGCTCTTCGACGACCGCCCCGTCCAGTCTTTCTCCGGTGCCGAACGGGACCGCACGCGCGGCCGAGATGTGGGTTTCATCTTCCAGCAGTTCAACCTGCTGCAGGGACGCACGGCTCTGGAGAACGTGATGACGCCGCTGCTCTATGCCCGGGGCCGACAGTTCTGGCAGCGCTCCAGAATCGCCGCCGAGATGCTCGACCGGGTGGGGCTGGCCGACCGGCTCGGCAGCATGCCCGACCGGCTCTCGGGCGGTGAGCAGCAGCGCGTCGCCATCGCTCGCGCGCTCGTGCGGGGCCCGCGGCTGATCCTCGCCGACGAGCCCACGGGGGCCCTCGACCTGGAGACCGGTGCAGCGGTGATGGACCTGATCGACGAGGTCGCGCTGGCTTCCGGCGCGGCACTGGTCACCATCACGCACGACCCGGCCATCGCCGCCCGGGCCAAGCGGCATCTGCGTCTTGACCACGGCGTGCTGCGGACCGCCACGAACCTGCCGGTGTCGGCATGAACCCCTTCGCGACGAGCCTCGTGGGCTCGTTCGTCGAAGCCTGGCAGGAATTGCGCATCCACCGCACCCGAGTCATGCTTTCACTGATCGGAGTGGCCGTTGCCGTGTGCGCGATCACGACCGTTGTCGGCCTCGGCGCCGTGGCCCAGCAGGCCCAAATCGAGCAGAGCGAACGCCAGGGCGGACGCCCGGCGAGCCTGTCTCTCTACGTCGCGACGAACGACGGCGGCGCGCCGCCGGAGGCCGCGATGCAGGACGCCTGGTCGAGCGTGCTCTCCCGGTACAAGATCACCTACGCCAGCCGGATCATGAACTCCAGCACAACCGTGCAATTCACCGATGGAGCTGTTCCCGTGCGCGTGATGGGGGTCGACCGGCAGTACGGCACCATGCATCGGATGAGGCTCAGTGAGGGCACCTGGTTCAGCGACGCCGACGAGCGGCGCCTGGCCCCCGCGGTGCTGGTGAACTCCGTCTTCTACGACCGCATCGGACGCCCCGACCTTGCCGACCACCCGACGGCCGTGATCGTCGGAGCGCAGAACACCACGGCCGTGATCACCGGTGTCTACCCGTCCTCGAGCTGGGAGACCGATCCGGCCATGTACCTGCTCTACGACACACTCGCTGCCCTGGCCGTCGACGCTCCCGCCGATCCCCAGGGCTATGGCAGCCAACCCCCACAGTACGAAATGTGGGTTCCACCGGAGCTCGCCGACGAACTCCGCGTGGCCGTGCAGCGTGACGTGCAGGTCGCGCTCGGCAGCGGCGCGACCGCGCAGATCAACCGCCAGGACTACGCGGGCTTTCCGGGCGACCCATACCTGCCGATCAAACTCATGATCGGGGGAGTGGCCGGCCTCGTACTGTTGCTCGGCGCGCTGGGCCTCGTCAACATCGCGCTGGTCACACTCAAGCAGCGAATCAGGGAGATCGGTATCCGCCGCAGCTTCGGCGCGACGGCCGGGCGCGTGTTCTTCGCCGTGATGATGGAGAGTGTGGTGGCCACCGTCGTCGCCGGCGTCGTCGGTGTGATCGCCGCCGTGCTGATCGTGAAGAATCCACTGCTCGAGGATCTCATCGGACAAGGCCAGGTCACGGAATTCCCGCCCTTCCCGGTCGAGGCGGCCATCCTCGGGCTCGTCTGCGCCACGGTCGTCGGCGCCCTCGCCGGCCTGGTGCCGGCCCTGGTCGCCGTGCGGGTGAAGGTGATCGACGCCATCCGCTACTGACGTGCGTGACGCAGGCGGCGGCCGTCTGAACGGATGTGCGCCCGATCGTCAGGCCAACCGGGTGACCGGTGGGCGTGGGCTCACCGGGATCCAGCGGCACCGCTGTAGCGTGGGAGCATGGCAACGAGTACGAAGTCGACTGGTCGACCCCGCAGCACACCTGCTCGGGGAGCTCCGGCGCGCAAGCCCGCCGCCAAAACACCCACCNCGAAAACGGTGAAGTTCACCGAAACCGAGGTCAAGCCCAGCGTGGCNGCCCGCATCTGGATGGGCTTGGCCCACGTCACAGGTGGNGCCGCGCGCGCCCTCGGCCCCGAGCAGTTGTCCAAAGAAGAGCGCCGCGACGGCCTGCCTTTCTTCCTGGTGCTTCTTGCGATCGCGGGAGCCGTCGTTGAATGGTTCCTGATCAATGACGCCGTGGCTCAGAACCTCGATGCCTGGACATTCGGCGGCCTGTTCGGCCGCGTGGCTTTCGCCTTGCCGGTCATCATGCTGGTTTTCGCCATCTGGCTCTTCCGCAAACCGAGCTCGGTGCATGACAACGGCCGCATCGGTATCGGGCTGAGCCTGCTGCTGGTGTCGGTGTCGGGTCTCTGCCACGTTTTCGGCGGCCAGCCGGAGCCGAGTGAGGGAATGAACGTCCTCGCCCTGTCGGGCGGAGTGATCGGCTGGATGATCGCAGCCCCGCTGATCATGCTCAGCACCTCGGTGGGTGCGGCCATCGTTGTCATTCTGCTGCTGGTCCTGAGCTTGTTCATCATCACCAAGACACCGCCGAACCGGATCGGGGCCCGTTCGCGCGAGCTGTANACCTGGCTTTTCGGCGCGCAACTTCCCGACGAAACCGAGCGCGCCGCAAGCAAAGAAGCCAAGACCGGCAAGACCGCAAAGACTGAGACGATCGAGAAGACCGAGCAGGTCGAACTGGACGGCGTCGATGGGGATGCGGCCGCNCTGCCCTGGTGGCGCCGCAACACCAGCCAGCGTGAAGAAGACCCGGACTTCAGCAGCGCCGTCAGCTCGGACAAGGACCAGGCTCCCGTCGACGAACACCCCGTGGACCCGCTCGGCGTGCTCCTGGGCGGCGACACGTCCCGCGGCGGATTCGACAGCGCGCTCGAGAACGCCGCCAAGCCGGTTGCCGACGACCACTACGGCACCGAAGTTCTCGAAGACCTGCGGATGGCCGAGCTCGCCGTCAAGCGCTTCACCGGGGAGATCGACCTCGGCACAGGCGCGTCGACGGGCTTGCAATCCGACGACCCGGCCGGGCCCACCGAAGCGATTCCGGCGTACACCGCCGCAGCGGCGAGCCAGGACGATGCCCCGCAGCCCGCCCCGCTGGAATCGACCGTTCCCTACGTCGTTCCCTCGGCATCCACCCTCACCGCGGGACCGCCCGCCAAGGCGCGTTCGGCCGCCAACGACGTGATCGTGAAGTCGATCACCGAGGTGCTCAGGCAATTCGGCGTGGATGCCCACGTCACGGGNTTCTCNCGCGGGCCCACGGTGACGCAGTATGAAATCGAACTCGGGCCGGGTGTCAANGTCGAGCGAGTGACTGCGCTGAGCAAGAACCTGTCCTATGCCGTGGCATCCAACGAGGTGCGCATCCTCTCGCCGATTCCGGGAAAGAGCGCCATCGGTATCGAGATTCCCAACACCGACCGTGAGATCGTCACTCTCGGCGATGTGCTGAGGTCGCCGGTGGCCACCAACAGCACCCATCCGATGACCATCGGCGTCGGAAAAGACGTGGGTGGCGGGTTCGTGCTCGCCAACCTCGCCAAGATGCCCCACCTCCTGGTTGCCGGCTCCACGGGTTCGGGAAAGTCCAGCTTCGTGAACTCCATGATCACCAGCCTGCTGATGCGCTCGAAGCCGAGTGACGTGCGCATGGTCCTGATCGATCCCAAGCGCGTGGAATTGGCCGCCTACGCCGGTGTGCCCCACCTGATCACTCCCATCATCACAAACCCGAAGAAGGCGGCAGAAGCGCTGCAGTGGGTCGTGAAAGAGATGGACATGCGCTACGACGACCTCGCCAGCTTCGGATTCCGACACATCGATGACTTCAACAAGGCCGTCGTCGGCGGCGAGATCGTGCTGCCGGTGGGAAGCGAACGCAAGCTCAAGCCGTACCCGTACCTGCTGGTGGTGGTGGACGAGCTCGCCGACCTGATGATGGTCGCCCCGCGCGACGTGGAAGACTCGATCGTGCGCATCACCCAGCTCGCCCGGGCATCCGGGATCCACCTCGTGCTGGCGACCCAGCGCCCCAGCGTTGACGTGGTGACCGGCCTGATCAAGGCGAACGTACCCTCGAGGCTCGCCTTCGCCGTGACGAGCGTCACCGACTCCCGGGTCATCCTCGATCAACCGGGAGCCGACAAACTCATCGGGCAGGGTGACGCGCTCTTCCTGCCGATGGGGGCATCCAAGGCAATCCGTGTGCAGGGCGCCTGGGTGACCGAAGACGAGATCGAAAAGGTCGTCAAGCACGTCACCAACCAGGCCCGTCCCGATTACCGTCCGGATGTTTCCATGGTGGTGGCACGCAAGGAAATCGACTCGGATATCGGCGACGACCTCGAAGTGTTGCTGGCCGCCGCCGAGCTCGTTGTCTCGACCCAGTTCGGCTCGACGTCCATGCTGCAGCGCAAGCTGCGGGTTGGCTTCGCCAAGGCCGGCCGGTTGATGGACTTGCTCGAGTCCCGCGAAATCGTCGGCCCGTCCGAGGGCTCGAAAGCACGCGACGTGCTCGTCTCGGCGGAGCAGCTGCCGAGCGTACTGGCTCGATTGCGAGGCTCCGACGAGGAGCAGCATTCGAAGCAGGCCTCCCAATCCGGCAACGAGCTGCCGGATCCGCGATATGCGGACGATCCGGTGCAGAAAATGTCTCAGGGGTATCCTGAGGTGGAAGGCAGCTCCGCGGATGAAGACGCTTGGAATCTAACCGACAGGGATTGAAGTTCATGGTGACACCGCACGATGGCCTCGTTCGTCCTTCCAATTGGAACCTGCCCAACCTGATCACAGTCGTGCGCATCCTGCTGGCGCCCGTGTTCATCTGGATGCTGCTGGCTGACGGCGGATCCGATGGTGCGCTGCGCTGGGCGGCCGCGGTGCTGTTCATCCTCGCCATCGCCACCGACGGTATTGACGGTGCCATCGCCCGCAAGTACAACCTCGTCACAGATCTCGGCAAGCTGCTGGACCCGATTGCCGACAAGATCCTCACCGGAGGAGCGCTGGTGTGCTTGTCCATCCTGGGGGAGCTGCCCTGGTGGGTGACGATTGTGATTCTGCTCCGGGAAGTGGGCATCACCGTGTTCCGATTTGTGATGCTGCGCGATCGGGTGATCCCGGCGTCGCGCGGGGGAAAGCTCAAGACGCTGGCGCAGTCGGTGGCCATCTCCTTGGCCCTGCTGCCGCTGTGGCTGGTCTTCGGTGATGTGCCCATGCACTGGGTCAACACGATCGCGATGTCGATCGCCTTCATTCTCACCGTCGTATCCGGGATCGACTATCTCGTCGCGGCCTGGCGCGAGAACACGCGGAAAGGCCCCGATGCCTGAGACCCCGATGCCTGAGACCCCGATGCCTGAGACCCCGATGTCTGAGACCCCGGCAGCCGCGGCGCAGGAGGCCGGGTCAGCTGTCGACGATCCGGCTGCGGCACTGGTGGCAGAGTTGACGGCAGCCCACTACAGCATCGCCGTGGCGGAATCCTTGACCGGCGGGCTCCTGGTGGCAGAACTGATCCGGGTGCCGGGAGCGTCCGCCGTGGTCACCGGGGGAATCGTGGCGTACAACACCGAGCTCAAGCACACGCTGTTGGGCGTGGACTCGAGTGTGCTCAACGTGCACGGTCCTGTGCACGCAGACGTTGCCAAGCAGATGGCGATCGGCGTGCGAACGGCGCTGGCCGTCAACGGTGAGCGGGCGGCTATCGGAGTCTCAACGACCGGTGTGGCCGGACCGGGACCGCAGGGCGGCCATGAGGCGGGCACTGTTTTCATCGGCCTGTCCAAGGGCACAGGATCCTGGGCGCTTCCCTTGCAGTTGACCGGCGACCGAGCCGGCATTCGCGCGGAAACGGTGGCGCGGGCCATCGAGTCTGTACGCGAGCTGATAGCGCGCGACGCGTCGGAATAGATCCTCTTACGTGTGGGTTACATCGAGCATATTAACAAGTAAAGTCCAGTCACGATCGATAGTCTCAACTTGTCGGAAGCGNTCAGAAGCGTAAAATGTTCAACAAGGCACAGAGGTTCGTCAACAGTTTTTCTTTTGACAGCGTGTCTGAAACATCAGTTTTATATTCCGTGGTTCTATCCAATACGTTGACAGGCAAATGAAGGAGGTTCCGATGATTCTTGTTCGTCAGGAAATCGGGGATGTGCTCAGGGACTTCCGCCTGCAAAAAGGAAGAACCCTGCGGCAGGTCGCAAGTAAGGCAAGTGTGGCCCTCGGNTACCTCAGTGAGGTNGAGCGNGGACAAAAGGAAGCTTCTTCGGAAATCCTGGCCTCTGTCGCCGACGCACTGGATACGCCCATTTCGGTGATCATGCGCGAGGTCGGAGACCGACTTGCTGTTATCGAGGGGATCGAAGCTTTCCCCGATACGGTACCGGATGATTTCGGGGTCGCCTACGACCCGGGCTTCCTCGTTCGTTAGCGGGCAGTCTCGCCGCTCCATGCAGAGTTGACAGCCCCGTAAAGAATGCAGTGCGCACATCGAACCGAGCGCACTGCATTCTTCGTCTGTGCTCAGAGATTTTCGGTGATGACCACGATCGGCACCGAATGAAGGTTGGATTATGCGGTTGAGTGAATTCCGTCGGGCAGTCGCCGATGAGTACGGCGACGCCTACGGGCGCGTTCTCACGCGTGACCTCGTGCTGGGCGCCCTGGCCGGGCGAACGGCTGACGCGGCGCTGGAGTCCGGGGTTCCGGCCCGAGACGTATGGCTGGCCTTGTGCGGCGAAACCGACGTGCCCACCCAGCGGCGCCACGGCGCCGGTCTGCCGGCTGCTCGAAACTGAGAACCCGGCACATTCGACACGGCTGCAAGAAAGTGCGTCGAATGCTCGAAGACCTGTTCGGTTATTGCTAAACTCCTCAACAGCGGTTATCGCTCTTGTGAGTGCACAGTTCGTTCGCTTCCCGGCCAGTGTCGGAGGGTCGGCGTACAGTCACTCACTGTCAGAGATAACCAGCACTGCCTTGTTGAAAAAGAGTTTCGGGGTCTTCCCGAATCTCGTGTTCGACAGCCTATAGGCGACAAAGCGCACGACCGAAGGAGACCATCATGGCATCAGCAGCAGACCGCGAAAAAGCGCTTGAAACCGCGCTCGCCCAAATCGATCGCCAGTTCGGCAAGGGTTCGGTCATGCGATTGGGCAGCGATGACCGTGCCCCGGTCGAAACCATCTCCACGGGCTCCGTCGCGCTCGACGTCGCCCTCGGCATAGGCGGGCTGCCCCGTGGTCGCATCGTGGAGATCTACGGACCTGAATCATCGGGTAAGACCACACTGACCCTGCACGCCATCGCCAACGCTCAAAAGAACGGCGGTATCGCCGCCTTCATCGATGCCGAGCACGCCCTTGATCCTGAATACGCCAAGAAGCTCGGTGTTGACATCGACGCCCTGCTGGTCTCCCAGCCGGACACCGGCGAGCAAGCACTTGAAATCGCCGACATGCTCGTGCGAAGCGGATCCATCGACCTCATCGTCGTCGACTCGGTGGCGGCCCTGGTGCCCCGTGCCGAAATCGAGGGTGAGATGGGTGATTCCCACGTGGGCCTGCAAGCCCGACTGATGTCCCAGGCGCTTCGCAAGCTCACCGGTGGCCTGAGCCAGACGAACACCACCATGATCTTCATCAACCAGTTGCGCGAGAAGATCGGTGTTTTCTTCGGCAGCCCGGAGACGACATCTGGCGGAAAGGCGCTCAAGTTCTACGCGTCCGTCCGGCTGGACATCCGACGCATTGAAACACTCAAGGACGGCACCGAGGCAATCGGCAACCGCACGAGGGTGAAAGTCGTCAAGAACAAGATGGCACCGCCCTTCAAGCAGGCAGAGTTCGACATCATGTACGGCGTCGGCATTTCTCGCGAGGGTAGCCTGATCGATTTCGGTGTCGACCAGCTGATCGTCAAGAAGTCCGGAGCCTGGTACACCTATGACGGTGACCAGCTCGGCCAGGGCAAGGAGAACTCGCGCAACTTCCTGCTGCGCAACCCCGACATGGCCAACGAGATCGAACGCAAGATCCTGATCAAGCTCGGTGTCGGCCCCGAGGGCATTGCCGCGAAAGCGGCCGAGAAGGCGGCCCTCGCCGAGGCAGAAGCCGCCGAAAAGGCCAAGGCTGCCGAATCCGGCATCGCTGCTCCCGTGGCCGTCAAATCGGGCGGCCGTAAGAGCGCCTGAGCACCGTCCCGGCGCGGTCTCCAGCCCAACCCCGTAGTAGCGCCACCACCACGAAAGACAGGTCACGGCAATGGTTCACTTTGTACCGTCCGATGGAAAAGCCAGAGGCACATCAGCTCCTGGGCCAGAAGACTCATCCGGAGTGGCTCCCGTCACTTATCTTCCCGGTGCCGGACCGGGCATGGCGCGCCGGTCGCCCCGCGAAGCTCCGGCTTCGGGGGCGACCG
>JGI24770J26754_10000728_pt1 | contig 23802 bp, 20 predicted proteins | sample LakOneMetagenome_FD_26754 | JGI IMG/M metagenome (IMG submission 26754) | reverse complement strand
GCCGGCATGGCCAAGCTCAAGCCCTTCTTCGACAAGAAATACGGCAACATCACGGCGGCCAACAGCTCGCAGATCACCGACGGCGCCGCCTGGGTGATCCTCGCTTCGGAAGAGGCCGTGCAGAAATGGGGCCTCAAGCCGATCGGCAAGATCGTCGACAGCGAATGGGCCGGGCTCGAGCCGGCGCAGATGGGCCTCGGCCCGGTGCACGCCGCGACGCCCCTCCTGCAACGCCACGGCCTGGGCCTCAACGACATCGATTACTGGGAGCTCAACGAAGCCTTCGCGGCACAGGTGCTCGGCTGTCAGGCTGCGTGGCAATCTGACGAATACTGCCGCGAACAACTCGACCTGCCGGGCGCCCTCGGCGCTATAGCCGATGACCGGCTCAACGTGGACGGCGGCGCCGTGGCCATCGGCCACCCGGTCGGCGCCTCGGGGGCGCGCATCGTGCTGCATCTGCTCAACGTCCTGCGCCGGAACCAGGCGAAGCGCGGCATTGCGACCATCTGCATCGGTGGCGGCCTCGGTGGCGCCATGTTGGTGGAGGCCTGCTGAGATGAAAGCGAATTTCAATTTTCGGCGTTTTTTCCGGTTGACCGTAGCAACGAGGGAGATCGGCGCATGAAGCACTGGCAACTGATCAAGGAAGAAGGCGGCATTGTCGTCGCCGTCGTCGACAAGGCCGGCGAATCCGCCAACTCCTTGTCGGGCGAAGTCATGGCCGAATTCGACGGCATTCTCGACCAACTCGACAAGGAGCCGCCCAAGGGCCTGATCGTCCGTTCCGGCAAGGAGGCCGGCTTCATCGCTGGCGCCGACATCGAGGAATTCTCGCAACTCGATTCCGCCGACAAGGGCAGGGCGCTCGTGACACGCGGCTGGAATCTATTCAACCGGCTGGCCGCCGTGCCGTATCCGACGCTGGCCCTGGTTCGCGGCCATTGCCTGGGCGGCGGGCTGGAACTGGCCTTGGCCTGCCGCTACCTGCTGGCGGTCGACGAAGCCGGTACGAAAATGGGTTTGCCCGAAGTCATGCTCGGCATCTTCCCGGGCTGGGGCGGCATGCTTCGGCTACCGAAACGCATCGGCCCGGCCGCGGCGCTCGACATGATGCTGACCGGCAAGACCATCGACGCCAAGCGCGCCAAGAAGATGGGCCTGGCCGACGATTGCGTGCCGCCGCGGGTCATGGAAATGGCCGCACGCCAACTGGTGCTGTCAGGCCAGCCGCACCGGCCGCTGTCCTTCATGCAGAGGCTGATGGCTGGCCCGTTGAAGTCGGTCGTCGCCAACGGCGCCCGCAAGCAGGTGGCCAAAAAGGCGCGCCCGGAACACTACCCGGCGCCCTACGCCATCATTGATTTGTGGGAAAAGCACGACGGTAACGCGCTGGCCGCACCGGAGGTCATCGACCGCATCATCACCTCGCCGACGGCGCGCAATCTGGTCCGCGTCTATCACCTGCAGGAGCGGCTCAAGGGCTTTGGCAAGGCTGGCGATTTCGTTGCAAGGCGCGTACATGTCATTGGCGCCGGCGTCATGGGCGGCGATATCGCCGCCTGGTGCGCCCTGCGCGGCATGACGGTGACGCTGCAGGACCAGACGCTCGACCGTATTGCGCCGGCGCTCAAGCGGGCGCACGCCTTGTTCACCAAGCGCCTGCGCGAGCCGCTCAAGATCCGCGACGCCTTCGACCGCCTGATTCCCGACCCGAACGGCGATGGCGTGCCGCACGCCGACGTCGTCATCGAAGCCATCTTCGAAAACGTCGAGGCCAAGCACGCGCTGTTCAAATCGCTCGAACCGCGCATGAAACCGGGTGCCGTACTCGCTACCAACACCTCCAGCCTCAAGCTCGAAGACCTGCGTACCGTGCTCGCCCGGCCAGAACGCTTGGTCGGCATCCATTTCTTCAACCCGGTGGCGATGATGCCGCTGGTCGAAGTGGTTGAAGCGGAAGGTGCCGATCCGGCAGCCGTGCAAGCCGCCTGCGCTTTCGTGAAGCAGATCGACAAGCTGCCGCTGCCGGTGAAAAGCGCACCCGGATTCCTGGTCAACGCTGTCCTGGCCCCCTACATGCTGGCTGCCATGCGCGCGGTCGACGAGGGAATTTCACCGGAAACGGTCGATGCAGCCATGCTCGCCTTCGGCATGCCGATGGGGCCGATCGAACTGGTCGACACCGTCGGTCTCGACATCGCCATGGCCGCCGGCCAGCAACTTGCCGGCGGGGCCGATGCGCCGCGCTGCCTGGTCGAGCGGGTCGAGAAAAAGCAGCTCGGCAAGAAGAGCGGAGCGGGCTTTTACGACTGGTCGACCGGCCGCGCGAAAAAGCCGGCCGCCGGCGCCGTGCCGGCGGGTTTGGCTGACAGACTGATTACCCCGTTGATGGATCGTGTTGAAAAACTGGTCGCCGATGGTGTGGTTGCCGATTCGGCGCTGGCGGATGCCGGCGTGATATTCGGCACTGGCTTTGCCCCCTTTACAGGCGGGCCGATGCACTTTCGAGCGCAGTCCGGATAGCGCCGTTGTTTATTCGCAACGGTCGTCGGGGTTGGGGATATGCAATGTGGTTTTCAAGTGTTGTTTTTTTGATTTAATCGAAGCAGAAATTTCGGGAGCATTTTCCCGGTATAACAAAACAGGAGACGAAATAATGAACAAGCCCACTCTGCGCCTGATGCCGGCGCTGATCACCATCGCGTTTTCGGGTAGCGCAGCAGCAGCCGGGTTCCAGCTGCTCGAACAAAACGCCAGCGGAATTGGTAATGCCTACGCCGGCTCGGCGGCGGTTGCCGAGAATGCGAGCACCATTTTCTATAACCCGGCCGGCATGACTCAACTACAGCACATCGAGGTTTCAGGTGGCCTGTCTGTCGTTGGGACGAGCTTCCAGTTTTCTGACCAAGGCTCCACCGCTGGTGCCTTCGCCGGAACCGGAAATGGCGGCGACGGCGGTAATGTAGGCGTCATTCCCAACGGCTATCTGTCGTGGGGTCTGACCAAGGATCTGTATGTCGGTCTAGGCGTCGGCGCTCCGTTTGGCCTCAAGACGCATTACGATGATCGATGGGTTGGTGCTGCCCAATCGCGTGAATTCGATGTCAAGACCTATAACCTCAATCCGTCCGTGGCCTATCGGATCAACGATTTTGTCTCGGTGGGTGGCGGCCTGAACTGGCAGCGCCTGGAGGCGACCTACAAGCGGGCGACGGCGATCAATCTGGCCGGCTCCCAGTCACCATTGACGCTGACACTCGATGACAATTCCTGGGGCTGGAACATCGGCGCACTATTTACCCTGACGCCGAAAACCAAGGTCGGCGTGTCCTACCGCTCTGAAGTGAAATATCACACCAACGGCAAGATCGAGATTACGGGCCCGGCCGCTCCGAATAGTTCAGATGCCAAGGCCGATATCACGCTGCCGGATGTGTTCATTCTGAGTGCGACGCACCAGTTGACCGATCGTGTCGAATTGCTGGCGGATGTCTCGCGGACAGGCTGGAGCAGTATTCCGAAGGTGGACATCATTCGGACATCGGGCGCGGGGATAGGCACGATCGCCCAAACCCTCGATACGGACTTCCGCGACACCTGGCGTGTGGCCCTCGGTGCCAATTACAAACTGAACAACGAATGGATGCTGAAGGGCGGGGTGGCCTACGACCAGACGCCGGTCAAGGGCCCGACCACGCGACTGGTATCGCTGCCGGACAATGATCGCACCTGGTTCAGCCTGGGCGCGCAGTGGAAACCGTCCAAAGCACTGACGCTGGATGTGGGGGGCACCTACCTGTATGTCAAGGATACGACCATTGACAACAACCAGTTGCCAGCCCGCGGCCGTGTGGTCGGCACCTATCAGGACAGCGCCTGGATCTTTGGTGCGCAGGCGTCGATGTCCTTCTGAGCCCTGTCCTTGGCGACATCCCAATCCCCGGCTGGTCCGGGGATTTTTTTGAAATCAGGCAGAATTTCCGGTTGACCGCAGCAAGGCGTCTGTTTCGCCGCGCAGCAATTGACGCGACTCGAACGACGAGATGCTTGCGTAATTTCCCTTGTAACGAACCGCGAATGCTGGTTTATCCGGCCGGGCTCAGCCAGCGGCGGGCGATATCCGCGGCAGCCACGGGTCGGGCAAAGTAATAGCCCTGCAATTGATCACATCCCGCCTCGCGCAACATGTCGGCCTGCTCGCGCGATTCGACTCCTTCGGCGACCACGCTCAGGTTGAGCAGACGACTGAGCGATACGATGGTCTGGATGATGGCTTGTGAGGTCGGATTCTTCTCGGCTTCGTGAACAAAGGCGCGGTCAATCTTCATGATGTCGATCGGCATGTGCCGCAAATAGGCCAGGCTGGAGTGCCCGGTGCCGAAATCGTCGATGGCGATGCGGATACCCATGTTTCGAATCTCGCTGAGCAGGGGCAGGGTTTTTTCCGGCATGGACATGAGCACGCTTTCGGTCACCTCGATTTCCAGAAAGCCCCGCGGCAGGGCGTAACGCTCGATGGCGTTACGGATCTTGCCGGCCAAGTCCTGATGGATCAGTTGTCGGGCAGAGACATTGACCGCTATGTTCTGCCATCCGTAACCCGCCGCATGCCATTCGGCCATTTGCCGGCAAGCCTGGTCGATCACCGACTGGCCGAGTGCTTCAATCAGGCCGGACTCCTCGGCGACCGGAATCAAGAGGTCCGGACGCACAAACCCATGGCCAGATCGTTCCCAGCGGACGAGCCCTTCGAAGCCGGTGGGTGACCCGCTCACGGCATCGATCTTGGGTTGGTAGTGCAGGGTCAGTTCATTGTTCGCCAGCGCCGTGCGCAAGGCGGTTTCCAGCTCACGGCGGGCATTGGCTTGTTCCGACATGGCTGCATGAAAGTAATTGAACCGATTTTTGCCGGCCGCCTTGGCCGCATAAAGCGCCATGTCGGCATTTTTCATCAATTCGTCGATGGTGGTCCCGTCCTTCGGATAAATCGAAATGCCGATCGACGTGTTGACGTAAAGACTGGCCCCGGCAATCTCGATGGGCTTTTCAAGCGCCCGCCGCAACTTTCCGGCGAGCAGGGCACAGTCGCCCTGCTCAGCGATGACATTCATCAGGACGACGAATTCGTCACCGCCCAGTCTGGCCAGCGTATCACTGGCGCGAATACAGGCCAGAAGGCGGTTGGCGACCTCCTTGAGCAGCAGGTCACCGACTGCATGACCCAAGGTGTCGTTGATGGATTTGAACTGATCCAGATCGAGGAAAAGAACGCCCACCAGCGTCGTGTTGCGCAGGGCACGGGTAATCGCCATCCGCAAATGCTCATGCAGCAGGCTGCGATTGGCCAGCCCGGTGAGCGGGTCATGGCAGGCCATGAACCTGAGTTGCTCATCCTTGTGAAAATCTTCCGTGATGTCGTTGAATACGGAGACGTAGTGGGTGGTCGTCCCGTCGGCATCACGCACCGCATCGATACTGCGCCGTTCGAGAAAGACGCCGCCATCCTGCCGCCGGCTCCACATTTCGCCCTCCCATTTGCCGTCGCTGAGCAACTGCTGCTTGAGGTGCTCGTAATGCTGGCGGTCCTGCTTCTCGGACAACAGCAGACTGGCCGGTTGCCCGATCACATCGGCAACGGCATAGCCGGTGATTCGGGAGAATGCCGGATTGACTTCGATGATGATGCCGTTCGGGTCGGTCACCATGATGCCTTCGGCGGTATTCTGGATGACCGAGTAGGCAAGACGATTGCGCTCCGTCCGAAGCGCAACTTCGTGCTCAAGGTGGGCATTCTGTTCGCGCAGGGCCGTTTCGGCCTTTTTCAAGTCAACATTGAGCTGTTCGACTTCGCTACGCCTGGTTTGAACGTTTTCGAGAAGCTGCTGGTTTTCGAAACGCTTCAGATTGGCTTCAAGCAGCAGTCTTCTGGCGTTGGCATGGCTGATCAGCATGACCACGAAAAAGCAGAAACCCAGCGAACGTATAACCGGGCCGGCCAGGCTGGATTCGATCAGGATGGCGCCAGGAATCAGCACGCAGAACAGATAAAAGCGGGCTGGCCAGTTGACCGGCGACAGGACAGTGGCAGCACCCCCTGCCAGCCCCGCCATGCAGCAGATCACCACGAATTGTTCCGGTTCGGATGCCTCCGGAAAGATCAAATAAGGCAAAACGGCCCACAGCAGTGCGTTGAGAATCAGCGGGATGTTGAACAGTTGCTCGCGCAGTCGGATGCTCAGGCGCTCGGTGTGGCGGAGGACGTAGGCGATGATGAGGCCGCGACTGACAACAACCGTGACAGTAGTGAGCAGCCAGGGAAGGTGAATGAATGCACCTTTGCTGAACCAATGGGTCCACGTGATAGCTGCAATGGCGATCAAGGTCATCGGGATGCCGCCCCGGGCATGGTGAAAGGCTTCGCGGATCAGGGCGTCACGCAGCAGGTCGTCGTGGTTGCTTGCCAAAATGTTGCTTCGCTGGACTGTTGGCCGATACTTTATCGAATCTCGAATGAATGACAAAAAATAGTTGACCCAGCGCAAGTCACGTCTATAATTCAAACGTTCGTTTTAGTTTTTTGAAACGGAAAAAAACAGACTAAAAAGGAGATGCAATTGAACAAGCTGATCGTGAAAAAGGCCGCGGTTCTGGGCGCGGGCGTGATGGGGGCGCAGATTGCGGCGCATCTCGCCAACGCCAATGTGCCGGTCGTGCTGTTTGACCTGCCGGCCAAAGAAGGCGACAAGAACGGTATCGTGAAGAAAGCGCTCGACGGCCTGAAAAAACTGGACCCGGCCCCGCTCGCTGGCAAGGGCAAGCTGAAATTCATCGACGCCGCCAATTACGACGAGCACCTGCCGCTGCTGGCCGGGTGCGATCTGGTCATTGAGGCCATTGCCGAGCGCATGGACTGGAAGAACGATCTCTACGCCAGGATTGCGCCGCATCTTGGCGCGCAGACCATTGTTGCGTCCAACACGTCCGGCCTGTCGATGAATGCGCTGGCGCAGGGCTTGCCGGCCGAGGTTCGCCCACGCTTTTGCGGCATCCACTTCTTCAATCCGCCGCGCTACATGCATCTGGTTGAAATCATCGGTACCCAGAGCACTGACGCCAGCACGCTGGATGCGCTGGAAACCTGGCTGACCTCGCGTCTCGGCAAGGGCGTTATCCGCGCCCTCGATACCCCGAATTTCGTCGCCAACCGCATCGGTGTGTTTTCCATTCTCGCCGTCATGCACCACACCCAGGCCTTCGGCCTGGGTTTCGATGAAGTCGATGCGCTGACCGGCCCGAAGATCGGCCGCCCGAAGAGCGCCACGTATCGCACTGCCGATGTGGTCGGCCTGGATACGCTGGCCCACGTCGTGAATACGATGAAGGACACACTGCCAAATGATCCCTGGCATCCGTATTTCAATAATCCGGCCTGGCTGCAGGCGCTGATTGCGCAGGGTGCGCTGGGGCAGAAGACGCGCTGCGGCATTTTCCGCAAGCAGGGCAAGGAAATCCAGGTGCTGGATCTGGCCACGCAAGCGTACCGGGCCTCGGCCGGTGAAATCGCCGATGACGTCGGTGCCATCCTCAAGATGAAGAACCCGGCCGAGAAGTTTGCCGCACTGCGCGCGTCGGCGCATCCGCAGGCGCAGTTCCTGTGGGCCATCTTCCGGGATATTTTCCATTACGCCGCCGTTCAGCTGGAGAGCGTGGCCGACAATGCCCGCGACCTCGATTTCGCCATGCGCTGGGGCTTCGGTTGGGCGCAAGGGCCTTTTGAAACCTGGCAGGCCGCTGGCTGGGCCGAGATAGCCCAGGCGATTGCCGCCGACATCGCTGCCGGCAAGGCCATGAGTGCCACGCCGCTGCCGGACTGGGCGCTGGATGTCGGGCGCACCGGCGTGCATGCGGCCGAAGGCTCGTACTCNGCCCGCNAGAATGCTTANGTGGCCCGTTCGACGCTGCCGGTCTATCAGCGCCAGTTGTTCCCCGAGCGTGTGCTGGGCGAGAGTGGCGCCACCCCGGAAAAATCCGGCGAAACACTGTACGAAAACGATGGTGTGCGCCTGTGGGTGCTTCCCGCGGTCGACGGGAAAATTGGCATTATTTCCATCAAATCGAAGATGCACACCATCGGCGATGAAGTGCTGGATGGGCTCATTGCCGCCGTCCGTCAGGCGGAAACGACGCTTGAGGGCGTGGTGATCTGGCATGAAGCACCGTTCGCCGTGGGCGCCAATCTGGCCCAGGTTTCCGAAGCCATAACTGCCGGCCAGTTCGAGATGCTCGAAAAAACCGTCGAGAAATTCCAGCGTGCTTCGCAGACCTTGAAGTATGCGCAGGTGCCGGTGGTGGCCGCGGTGCAGGGCATGGCGCTGGGTGGCGGCTGTGAATTTGTCATGCATGCCGGCAAACGCGTCATGGCGCTGGAAAGTTATGTCGGCCTGGTCGAAGCGGGTGTCGGGCTGATCCCGGCCGGTGGCGGTTGCAAGGAATTTGCCGTGCGTGCGGCTGATTGGGCAGCGCAATCGGCGACGCCGGGCGAAGTGTTCAATTTCCTGCAGCCGGTGTTCCAGACCATTGCCATGGCCAAGGTCGCCAAGAGCGCGGTGGAAGCCGTCGAGTTCGGTTTCGCCAGACCCACGGACACCATCCTGTTCAACGCCAACGAACTGCTCTTCGTGGCCATCCGCGAAGCCCGCGCCATGGCCGAAGCCGGCTATGCCCCGCCCACCATGGCCCGCGGTATTCCGGTCGCCGGCAAGACCGGTATCGCCAATTTCGAGATGATGCTGGTCAACATGAAGGAGGGCGGCATGATTTCCGCCCACGACTACCAGGTTGCACGGTCGGCGGCCATCGCCCTGTGTGGTGGCGAAGTCGAGACTGGGAGTCTGGTCGATGAAGAATGGCTGATCACCGTCGAGCGCCGGCTGTTCGTCGCGTTGCTGAAAACCCCCGAAACCCAGGCCCGGATCAAGCACATGCTCGATACCGGCAAGCCTCTGCGTAATTAATCGGGTTCAGGAGACAAAGAAAAATGAGCAAACAGATTCAAGACGCCTACATCGTCGCCGCCACCCGTCTGCCGGTGGCCAAGAAGAACGGCATGTTCAAGAACGTACGGCCGGATGACATGCTGGCCCACGCGATCCGCTCGGTTGTCGGCCAGGTGCCGGGCATCGATCCGGCCCGCATTGGCGATGTCATCGTCGGTTGCGCCATGCCGGAGGCGGAGCAGGGCATGAATGTGGCCCGCATTGGCCTGCTGCTGGCCGGGTTGCCGAATACCGTGCCGGGGATGACCATCAATCGCTTCTGTTCGTCGGGTGTGCAGGCAGTGGCCGACGCAGCCAACCAGATTCGTCTGGGACTGGCCGACGTGATGATCGCGGCCGGCACCGAGTCGATGAGCGTGATGCCGCAGATGATGGGCAACAAGATGGCGATGAACCCGGCGTTTTTCACCGACGAGAATGTGGCCATCGCCTACGGCATGGGCCTGACTGCCGAGCAGGTGGCCAAGCAGTGGAAGATCAGCCGCGAGGCGCAGGATGCCTTTGCCGTCGAGTCCCACCGCCGGGCCTGTGCGGCCATTGCCGCCGGACATTTCAAGGCCGAGATGTCGCCCTACACCGTGCGCGAAAGCCTGCCCGATCTGGCTTCCGGCGAGATTCGTCTGCGCGAATACCGTGCCGATACCGATGAAGGTCCGCGCCCCGATTCCGCCCTCGACAAGCTGGCCAAACTGAAACCGGTATTCCATGCCCGTGGGTCGGTGACGGCGGGTAATTCATCGCAAATGTCGGACGGCGCCGCCGCGGTCATGCTGGTTTCGGAAAAGGTGCTCAAGGAGCACAACCTCACCCCGCTGGCCCGCTTCGCCGGGTACGCAGTGGCCGGCGTGGCGCCCGAGATCATGGGCATTGGCCCGATTGCGGCGATTCCCAAGGCGCTGGCGCAAGTGGGCATCACCCAGGATCAGCTGGACTGGATCGAACTCAACGAAGCCTTTGCCGCCCAGTCGCTGGCCGTGATGCAGGAACTCGGCATCAATCCGGATACGGTGAATCCGCTGGGTGGCGCCATTGCCCTCGGCCACCCGCTCGGGGCCACCGGCGCCATCCGCATGGCCACCGTGGTGCATGGTTTGCAGCGTACCGGCGGCAAATACGGCATGGTGACGATGTGCATCGGCACCGGCATGGGCGCCGCCGGCATCATCGAGCGAATTTGAGGATGCTGCGGTCAACCGGAAAAATCGGCCAAAATTGAAATCATGAAACCCGCCTGGCTGAACAAACTTTCTCCCGCCTGGCGGGCGCGCATGGTGCGTTTGGGGTTCAATTTTCATCCCGCCTTTCGCGGCACGGGTGGGCGGGTGACGCATGTGGCGAAGGATTTGCGTCACATCCGGATTCGCCTGCCGCTGACCTGGAAGACCAGGAACATCGTCGGTTCGCTGTATGGTGGTTCGCTGTTTGCCATCACTGACGGGGCACATCCGATGATGCTGATGGCGGCGCTGGGTGACGATTACATTATCTGGGACAAGGCGGCCAGCATTCGCTATCGCAAGCCCGGGTTTTCAACGCTGTATGCCGATTTCGTTCTGGATGATGCTGAGCTGGCCGAGATCAGGGCCGGACTGGCAAAGAACAAGGAGCTTGAACGAACCTATCTGGTCGAACTGAAAGACGGGCAAGGTACGGTACATACCGTGGTTGAGCGCACGGTATATATCGCCGACAAAAATTACTACCGACAAAAGAGCGGTGGAGGAGACAAATGATGATCCGTTCGACAAGTGTGCGGCGCGCGGCGCTGCTGGCTGCCTTGCTGGCGGCGCCAGGGCTGTACGCCGCCGAGGTGGCGGGCGTGAAAGTGGACGACAGGATTCAGGTGGGCAGCCATGCGTTGGTGCTCAACGGTGCTGGCCTGCGCAGCAAATTCTTCGTCAAGGTGTATGTCGGCGCCCTGTACGTGGGGCAGAAGGCAACGACACCGGACGCAATTTACGATAGTCCTCAGCCGCGCCGCATCGTGATGCGTCTGCTGCGTGATCTCGATGCGCATTCGCTGAATGAGGCACTCGACGATGGCTTGAAGAGCAACCATACGCCGTCCGAACTGGCGGTGATGCAACCTCAGGCTGACCAGTTGGCCGGCATCATGAAGGCTATCGGCAAAGCCAGGGAAGGCGATACCATCGCCATTGATTTCTCTGCCGATGGTATTGCCGTCAGCCTGAACGGGGAATCGCGTGGCAAGGTGGCCGGGCCGGGCTTTGCAAAAGCATTGCTCAAGGTCTGGCTGGGCGACAAGCCGGCAGATGCCTCGCTGAAGAAGGCACTGCTCGGTAGTTAGTGCGGTCATCGCTGGAGGAGACGAAAAATGGAAAAAATCTGGCTACAAAGCTATCCGAATGGCGTGCCGGCGGTGATCGATATCGATCACATCTCGTCACTTGTCGCGCTGTTCGAAACGGCGTGCGCGCAGTACGCCGACAAGGTGGCCTACATCAGCATGGGCAAGGAGATGACCTATCGGCAGCTCGACGCGGAGAGCAAGGCCTTTGCCGGCTGGCTGCAGGCCCGGGGCTACCAGAAGGGTGAGCGCGTCGCGCTGATGATGCCGAACCTGCTGCAATACCCGGTTGCGCTGTTTGGCACCTTGCGCGCCGGTTGTGTGGTGGTCAATTGCAATCCGCTTTACACGCCACGCGAGCTGGAGCATCAGCTGAAGGATTCCGGCGCGACGGCGATTGTCATTGTCGAAAATTTTGCCCACACGCTGCAGCAGGTGCTGGGCAATACGGCGATCAAGGATGTCATCGTCACGCCGATGGGTGAAATGCTGGGCCTCAAGGGGGTGGTCGTCAATTTTGTCGTGCGCCATATCAAGAAACTGGTGCCGGCGTGGACGCTGCCCGGCGTCATTGGCTTCAAGCAGGCGCTGGCCACCGGCCGCCGCCATGGCTGGACGCCGGTGCCACTGACTCGGGACGATATCGCCTTCCTGCAATATACCGGCGGCACCACGGGGATTTCCAAGGGGGCCATGCTGACGCATGCCAACATCGCCTCGAATGTGATTCAGGCCTACAGCTGGATCAAGCCGGTCCTGCGGGACGGCGAGGAATTCATCATCACGGCCTTGCCGCTGTATCACATCTTCGCGCTGACCGCGAACTGCCTGACCTTCATGATGATTGGTGCCCGCAACCTGCTGATCGCCAATCCGCGTGACATCCCCGGCTTTGTCAGAGAGTGGGGCAAGTACCCGGTCACGGTGGTGACGGGGGTGAATACCTTGTTCAACGCGCTGCTCAACGACCCCGATTTTGCCAAGCTGGATTTCTCAACCATGCGTGTCACCTTGGGCGGTGGCATGGCGGTACAGGGACCGGTCGCCGACAAATGGCTGCAGGTGACCGGTACCCCGTTGTTGCAGGCCTATGGCCTGACCGAGACCTCCCCGGCGGCGACGATCAATCCGCTGGACATGCGCGCGTTCAATGGTTCGATTGGCCTGCCGATTTCGTCGACGGAGGTGTCGATCCGTGACGATGACGGGATCGAGGTGCCAATCACGCAAGTCGGCGAAATCTGTATTCGTGGCCCGCAGGTCATGAAAGGTTACTGGCAGCGGCAGGATGAAACCGATCTGGTTTTTTATCCGGACCGCTTTCTGCGCACGGGCGACGTGGGCTATGTCGACAAAAAAGGCTTCGTTTTTCTGGTTGACCGCAAGAAGGACATGATTCTTGTCTCCGGCTTCAACGTCTATCCCAACGAGGTCGANGAGGCTGTAGCCATGCATCCGGGNGTCATGGACGTGGCGGCCATCGGCGTGCCCGATGAGCACTCCGGCGAGGCGGTGAAAATTTTCGTGGTGCGCAAGGANCCGAAGGTCACCGAGCGCATGCTGATCGACCACTGCCGCGGCCTGCTGACCGGCTACAAGATTCCGAAACATGTTGAATTNCGCGATGACCTGCCGCGCACCAACGTCGGCAAGATCCTGCGTCGCGCCTTGAAAGNGGGGGCGTAATGGCCATNCCGGCTTCACTGAACCAGAATCTGACGCTGCCNGTCCTCTGTGCGCCAATGTTCATCGTCTCCCATCCCGATCTGGTCATCGCCCAGTGCAAGAGCGGCGTGATTGGCTCCTTCCCGGCACTGAATGCCCGGCCGAAGGAAGCGCTGGATGAATGGCTGACCCGCATCAAGGGCGAACTGGCCGCCGATCCCAATGCAGCGCCATTTGCCGTCAATCAGATCATCCACCCCTCCAATGAACGGCTGGACCACGACATGGCGCTGTGCATCCAGCACGAAGTGCCGCTGATCATCACCAGCCTGTCAGCGCCCACCGCCATCGTGCCNCCNGTCCATGCCTATGGNGGCAAGGTCTTTCATGACGTGATCAGCGTCCGTCATGCCGAAAAGGCGCTCGAAGCCGGCGTTGACGGTCTGATCCTGGTATGCGCGGGCGCCGGTGGCCATGCCGGCATGCTCAGCCCCTTTGCGCTGGTCGGTGAAGTTCGCAAGTTCTACGACGGTCCGATCATTCTGTCCGGAGCCATCACCCACGGCGCAGCAATTCTCTCGGCGCAGGCCATGGGCGCCGATCTCGCCTATATCGGGACGCGTTTCATCGCGACCACGGAAGCCAATGCAGGCGATGCCTACAAGCAGGCCATCGTTGATTCGGCGGCGGCCGATGTCGTCTACACCCCATATTTCACCGGGGTGCACGGTAACTACCTGAAGAAAAGCATCCTGGCCGCCGGGCTTGATCCGGCCAATCTGCCCGAGAAGGACAAGACCGCGATGAATTTTGGAGGCTCCACCGCGGCCAAGGCCTGGAAGGACATCTGGGGCGCCGGGCAGGGCGTCGGGCTGATCGACGAGGTGTTGCCGACCGCCGAACTGGTGCTCCGCCTGAAACAGGAATACCGCGCCGCCAAGGCAGCGTTGTGCAGCAATCCATTCTGAAAAATAACGAGGAGATCAAAAAATGAGCGACTATCGCGCGCCCGTCAAAGACATGCGTTTCGTCATGGACGAACTGGCCGGATTCAAGGCGCTGAGCCAGATGCCTGCTTATGAAGAGGCGACCCCCGATGTGGCTGATGCCATTCTCGACGAAGCGGCTCGTTTTACCAGTGAAGTGCTCGCGCCATTGAACCGCGTGGGCGACAAGCAAGGGTGCCGGATGACCGACAACGGCGTGACCACCCCGCCAGGCTGGAAGGAAGCCTACAAGGCTTTCTGCGAGGCCGGCTGGAACGGCATTGTGCTGCCCGCCGAGTTTGGCGGTCAGGGCCTGCCCGATACCCTGGGCGTCGCCGTCAAGGAAATGGTCTGCTCGGCCAACCTGTCTTTTTCGCTCGGCCCCTTGCTCACCACCGGTGCCGTCGAAGCGCTGCTGACCTGCGCCAGCGACACGTTGAAAGCGACCTACCTCGAAAAGATGATCACCGGCGAATGGACCGGGACGATGAACCTGACCGAGCCGCAGGCCGGTTCTGACCTGGCCCTGATCCGCTCTCGTGCCGAACCGCAGGCCGATGGCAGTTACAAGGTGTTCGGCCAGAAGATATTCATCACCTACGGCGACCACGACATGACGGACAACATTGTCCACCTNGTCCTCGCCCGCCTGCCGGATGCGCCGGCCGGGGTGAAGGGNATTTCGATGTTCCTGGTGCCGAAATTCCTGGTCAATGCCGACGGTTCGCTCGGCGCCCGTAACGACGCCTACTGCGTGTCGATTGAGCACAAGCTGGGTATCCACGGCAGTCCGACCTGCGTGATGGCCTATGGCGACAAGGGCGGGGCCGTTGGCTACCTGCTCGGCGAAGCCAACCGCGGTCTGGAATACATGTTCATCATGATGAATGAAGCCCGCCTCGGCGTCGGCCTGCAAGGCATCGCCCTCGGTGAACGCGCCTACCAGCAGGCATTGGCCTTCGCCCGCGAGCGCAAGCAGGGCCGCGACGCGCTGACCGGTGAAGCGCTGGTCACGATCGACCATCATCCGGACATTCGCCGCATGCTGATGCTGATGAAATGTCGCGTCGAAGCCTGCCGTGCCCTGGCCTACTATGCTTCGGGCCTGCTTGATCGCGTGCACGCGGCGACCGATCCCGACGAGAAGAAGCGCCAGCTCTATCTGGCCGAATTCATGATCCCCATCGTCAAGGGCGGCGGCACCGAAATGGGCATCGACGTCACATCGCTGGGTATTCAAATCTACGGAGGCATGGGGTTCATCGAAGAAACCGGCGCCGCCCAGCACTGGCGCGATTCACGCATTACCACCATCTACGAAGGCACGACCGGCATCCAGGCCAACGACCTGCTGTTCCGCAAGCTGATGCGTGATCAGGGGGCTACTGCCAAGGTCGTTTTCGGCGAGGTCCATGCCACTGCCAAAGCGCTCGGCGCATCCGGCAAGCCCGAATTGCAAGCCATCGGTCAGCGTCTGGGCACCGCCCTCAAGGCATGGAGTGCAGCCACGGAATGGCTCGCGGCCAATGCCAAAACTGGCCTTTCCGGCGTATTGACGGCGGCCGTGCCTTATCTGCATCTGGCCGTTACCGTTTGCGGTGGCTGGTTCATGGGCAAGGCGGCGCTTGCGGCAGCCGGTTATGTGGACAGGGCAGACGGCGACCAGGCGTTCTATCGCGCCAAGATCGCCACGGCGCGCTTTTACGCCGACCAGATGCTGCCACAGGCCGGCGCCTACGCTGAAACCGTCATGGCGGGCGACGCGGCGCTGGCCGGGANCGGCGACGAGATTTTCTGATAATGAGCAGGGTGGGCGTGCCACANGGTGCGCCTTCCCGCTTATCGGTGTCGCACCGGTATCGCTTGCCGCAGTGTCCAGAGCGTGTTGGCGTTCCCGCCAGATTCGGCGACACTTGGTCATCCTTCACTGACACGCGAAAGCGTCATGTACATCCCCAAACACTTTGATGAACCGGACGTTGATGTTCTGCATCAATTAATGCGAGCCCGGCCGCTGGCCACACTGGTGACGCTCTCGTCCGGCGGGCTCAACGCCAATCACATTCCGCTCCACCTCTCCGTGCAGACCTCGCGGTTGGGGATGCTGCGTGGCCATGTGGCGCGAGCCAATCCGCTGTGGCGCGACTACGATCCGGANGTCGACGTGCTGGCNATCTTTCATGGGCCCGACGCCTACATCAGTCCATCNTGGTATCCNACCAAGGCCGAGACCGGAAAGGCCGTGCCGACCTGGAACTATGCCGTGGCACAGGCCAGCGGCCGTCTTCGTGTGATGGACGATGCGGCATGGCTGCGATCGCATGTTGAAGCATTGACGGCCCACCACGAAGCGGGGCAGCCAAAGCCCTGGCAGGTCTCCGATGCGCCCCCGGATTACATCGACAAGATGTTACTGGCCGTGGTCGGGATCGAAATTGAAATTGGTCGGCTCAACGGAAAATGGAAGATGAGCCAGAACCAGCCGGCAAATAATCAGTCGGGTGTCATTGAGGGCCTGCGTGCAGCTGGCCATACCAGCGGACTTGACGTGGCCGCCATCATTGAAGGCCGACAGCCATGCTGACGCAAGCGACGGTGCTTGTTAAAAAGGGCGGCATCGCGGATGCTGGGGCTGGTCAAATACTATCCGGGCAAGGTCGATGAAACTGCAGCAGTTGGCGATGGGTGCGCGCTTTGAATACGAGGGTGTCACTTATGTGAAAACCGGCCCGATGACGGCTTCTTCTGACGCGGGCGGGCAGCGCATCATCCCTCGCTACGCAAACCTGCGCGTGCTGGAGGAGCCGGTTGCCGAGAGCAAGGCGCCGATCAAGGGCCGACTGGAAGCGGTGCGGGTGCGCACAGCCTTCGAGCGTTTTTACCAGGTCAGCGAGCGACTGGTTGGCGAAAGCGGGCAGGCAGAATTGGCCCAGGCGCGCCAGACGTTTCTGGACGCCATCAAATGACAGTTACCGCGGTCAACCGGAAAATTTGACCAAAAATGAAAAACGGGGAAGGCCAAAACCTTTCCCGATTTGGTTTTAAGGTAACCAGAATATTCTGGTGGACGGGTTTGATCGAAGTGCCTCGACGGCATGGACATTGTGGGGCACTGATTGTGCCCCGCGCACATGTGCCGGCAATTTCGGCGTGGAGTTTGCAACTCTATGGGCAGTTTGTGCCCATTCCGGTCATCCAGCTTTTTACAAAGCTGCCAGTCAGCCAATTGCGGGTTCTACGAACTGGAGTTCTCCGAACCGGCCATTGGCGACCAACCTACCGGCCATTAACCACTGGTCGAGGCAGCCGATGGATAGCCACAGGTATCACTGCTATTTGTCGGGCAGAGCGAATCCGCCAGCTACCGAAACGAATGACCAGCGAATTATTCTTTGCTAATGATGGGCTAATTTTTGCATCGTAGAGTGATTTTCACGGTGAAGGCCAAATTGTCTTCCTGATTTCAATCTACTTGATAGGTACATCATCATGATCGCTTCAAAGAAACAAGTAATTACCTTGCTGGGTCTGGTATTGACCGTGGCCACAGCCAATGCGTTCGCCTACACGGGCCAAAAATTAGCCGGAGAAACAAAAATCAGTATCGAACAGGCGCGAGCGATTGCGCTCAAGGCCCATCCCGGAAAAATCACCGATGAGGAACTGGAACAGGAGAAAGGTGGTAGCGGCCTGCGCTATTCCTTCGATATTCGGCACGGCAAAGTCACTCAAGAAGTGGGTGTAGATGCAAAAACGGGCGAACTGTTGGAAAACGCGCCGGAAGGGCCTAACCCAGACTAATAGGCTGGTCAGTTGTTGCCGCGAAAAAGCGGTTGTGGCCTATGCCTGGGCTAAGTTTAGCCAGGCAAACTGGCCTCAAAGCCCATTCGCCTTGACCGGAGTCTGCCTATGAATTCGCTAACCACACTTTCCGCATCAAACTGGTTCAACAAGGTCCCGGAAGTTACGCTGTCGTTCTGGATCATCAAGATCATGTCCACGACGGTCGGAGAAACCGGAGCCGACTATCTGGCTGTCAACGCAGGCTTCGGCCAAGGCGTGACTCGTGCAGTAATGGGAGCACTGTTCGCTGTTGCCCTATTCATGCAGTTGCGCACGCAGCGCTATACGCCTTGGACTTACTGGCTCACCGTCGTGCTGGTCAGCATAGTCGGCACCCAGATCACCGACCTGCTCACTGATGGACTCGGCGTGAGTCTGTATGTCAGTACCTCGGTATTTGGCGCAGTGCTCGCCGGGATTTTTGCGGTTTGGTTTTTGGTGGAACGCAGCTTGTCCATCCACGAGATTTTCACGCGGCGCAGGGAGTTGTTTTACTGGTGTGCCATCCTTTGCACGTTTGCATTGGGCACAGCGGCAGGTGACTTGGCGACCGAAGCGCTCGGCCTTGGCTTTACATGGGGAGCGGCGTCGTTCGGCGCACTGATCGCCATCACCTATGCGGCGTGGCGTATGGGTGGCAATGCCGTGCTGACCTTCTGGATTGGCTACATCCTGACGCGCCCCTTTGGTGCCGCACTCGGCGACATGCTGACACAGGCCAAGACCTATGGCGGCCTAGGCATGGGTGCCATGTGGACCAGCGCTCTATTCCTGACCGTGATCGTGATGCTGGTTGCCTTTGCGCAGTTCACCGTTGGCGGCAACAGGAACAAACGAGTTGCCGATTAACCTTTACCCAATAATTCAAGGAAAAATCATGCGCCATCTGAATTCGCTAATCCGCCCCGTTGCCGCTGTATCGGCCATCACTCTGCTGGCCCTGACTACCGGATGTTCCAAGCCTGCCGACACGGGTACGGCCGGAACAACCCCGGCGATCACGGTTCAGCCTAATTCTGCAACGCTGGCCAAGGCCGCATCCAAGCTGGGCGATCTGTCTGCGTTTCGGACCATCGCGGCAGACGTTACCGCCATCGTGGATAGGGGCGACCTGGCAGCAGCCAAGACACGGATCAAGGACCTGGAGGTCGCATGGGATTCGGCGGAAGCAGGTTTGAAGCCTCGTGCAGCAGATGATTGGCACGTGCTCGACAAGGCCATTGACCGTGCCCTAGGCGCGCTACGTGCAGATGCACCTAATCAAACTGACTGCAAGGCAGCTATGTCGGCGCTACTGAAAGTATTTGACTCACTTCAAGCGATCCACTGAGGAAATAGTTATGAATACAACAACTAGAAATGCGCTAACCAAGATTCCAGAAGTGACATTGATCTTTTGGATCATCAAGATCGCAGCCACTACCCTTGGTGAAACAGGCGGCGATGCCGTTTCGATGTCAATGAATCTGGGCTACCTGATTGGTACGGCCATTTTCATGGCCGTATTTCTGGCGGCAGTCTTTGCGCAAATCAAGGCCAAAACCTTTCAGCCCTTTCTTTATTGGACAACGATCATTGCCACCACCACGGTCGGCACGACGCTGGCCGACTTTGCTGACCGATCCCTTGGAATTGGGTACGCCGGTGGCTCGACCTTACTTATAGCTTTGTTGCTCGGTACTCTTTTTATATGGCATCGTACGCTCGGTTCTGTATCGGTCAGCACGATCAGTTCGCCCAAGGCGGAAATGTTCTATTGGGTGACGATCATGTTCTCCCAGACTTTGGGAACGGCACTGGGAGACTGGACAGCCAGTACTGCTGGATTTGGCTATACCGGCGCCGCCATGGTGTTCGGCACGCTGTTGGTGTTGGTCGTTGCCGCTTACTATTGGACAAATCTATCGCGAACCCTGCTTTTTTGGACAGCATTCATTTTGACTCGTCCTCTGGGTGCCGTGGTCGGAGATTTTCTGGATAAACCGCTCAGTGCAGGCGGACTGGCCCTGAGTCGTTATTCAGCATCGGCGGCTTTGTTCGCCTTTATTCTGACCAGTATCTTGCTATTTAAGCAACGCGCAGCGAGAACGGCGCATTGATTTAATCTTATCTGTCGGAGAAGGAATGCGGGTTTTACTGGTCGAAGATGATGCCATGATTGGGGAAGCCATCCTAGGCGCGCTGAAAGACGCCTCCTACGCTGCCGATTGGGTCAAGAACGGTCAAACTGCCCTGGTAACACTGGGTGGCCAGCACTATGACCTTGTGTTGCTTGATCTTGGGCTTCCCGGCAAGGATGGGTTGGAAGTGCTGTCCAGTATTCGTGCCAAAGACAACCCGGTTCCACTGCTCATCATCACGGCCCGCGATGGCCTTGATGATCGACTGCGCGGCCTGGATGGCGGGGCCGATGACTACGTGCTCAAGCCCTTTGAGATGGCCGAACTACTGGCGCGCATGCGTGCCGTGCTACGACGCAAGGGAGGAAGCGCGATGCCCGTGCTCAGCAACGGTGTCGTGTCGCTCGATCCGGCCACGCGGGAGGCCGCGATCAATGATAGTGCCCCAGTGCAGCTTTCCAATCGCGAGTTCGCTCTGTTGCAAGCCTTGTTGGCACGCCCTGGCGCCATTCTCTCTCGCAGTGATTTGGAAGACCGTATCTATGGATGGGGCGACGAGGTGGAAAGCAACGCCGTCGAATTCCTGATCCATGCACTGCGGCGCAAATTGGGCGGTGAAATCATCAAAAATGTCAGGGGGGTCGGATGGATGGTTTCAAAAAGCACTTGAACGATTCCGTTCAATTCAAGCTGTCCTTCTCCCTGTCGGTGGCCATTCTGGTCATTGCGCTGGTGGCGGGCATCTTTTCATTCGTATCCGCGTTCGACGAAGCCCACGAGTTACAAGACGACATGCTGCGCCAGGTTGCGGCGTTGTTTGATCGGCAACACCTCCCGCTAGCTCATCTTGGTGATGATGGTCGCGCCAAAGATAGCGACGAAGAGTCTCGCGTCATCGTTCAGTATCTTTCAGACGGCAGCAAGGCAACCGGGAAGGGCGATGCGGGAGTACCGCTACCACTGCCGATCACGTTGCCTGATGGTCTGCAGACCCTTGATGTCAGCGGCGAGCCGTTCCGTGTGCTGGTCAAAACAACGTCCAACGGCGAGAGGATCGCCGTAGCGCAAGAAACCGGCATTCGCGACGAAATTGCACGCGACAGCGCCTTGCGCACCTTGATGCCCTTTTTGATCTTGGTTCCCATCCTGCTTTTGATTGTGGCTAACCTTGTCCGCAAGATGTTCCGGCCCATCGCTTCTTTGTCGGCGGAAATCGACCAGCGCGCCGAACAGGAGTTACATTCCGTCGAGCAAAGCCATCTTCCCGCTGAAGTGCGCCCGTTCGCGGTGGCGATCAATCGTTTGCTTGCGCGCGTTGACCAATCGATGGAAACGCAGCGCCGATTTGTTGCAGATGCGGCGCATGAGCTTCGGTCTCCGTTGACCGCCTTGTCACTGCAAGCGGAGCGGTTGGCCGAGGCGGATATGTCTGACCTGGCGCGGGAGCGTCTCATGACACTGCGCCGAGGCATAGAGCGCGGCCGTAACCTGCTGGATCAGCTTCTTACATTGGCCAAGGCTCAGGCTGCGCTCGACCGACCCAAGTCGTCTGTATCGGTGCAGCACCTCTATCGACGCGTGCTGGAAGACCTGGTGCCTCTGGCCGATGCCAAGCATATCGACATTGGCGTTGAAGGCGAGCAAGACGCCCAACTCTGGGCTAACGAGCTGGACGCGATTGCCGTAGTCAAGAATCTGGTTGATAACGCCATTCGCTACACACCTGATGGCGGCAGGGTTGATCTTTCTGTCAGCACGGGGGAAGGCCGGGCAATACTGAGAATCCAAGACTCAGGGCCTGGTATTCCAGTCGTCGAGCGGGAGCGGGTGTTTGACCCGTTCTATCGCACCCTTGGAAGCGACCAAGTCGGGTCAGGTTTGGGCCTTTCCATTGTCAAGGCAGTTACAGACCGAATTGGCGCTGAGATACAACTAGGGTTCTCAGACGAAGTGAGGCATGCTGGCCTGTGTGTCCGCGTGCTCGTGCCGATGGCTAAACCACTTCAAGGGGGGCCTCAGAAAACGGAAATTCAACGTCCTTTACTTCAAGACGCCGATTGAATTGGGTATGACCGGAAAGTATTAATCAGCCAAAAACTCAGGAATTCACCAAAGGGGGAATATATGGCGACATCAACCGGCTGGTTCTATTGGGCAATTCTGTCCGCCGTTTTTGCGGCACTGACCGCCATCTTTGCCAAAATTGGTATTCAGGGTGTCGATTCCGATCTGGCCACCTTGATCCGAACGGCAATCATCATTGTCGTTTTGTCGATGTTCGTGGCTTACACAGGCAAATGGTCCAACCCCTTCGAGCTTTCGTCGAAAACCTGGTTGTTCCTTGGGTTATCCGGCCTAGCCACTGGCGCATCTTGGGTATGTTACTTCCGGGCACTCAAGATAGGAGACGCATCCAAGGTCGCGCCGGTGGACAAGCTCAGCCTCGTTCTGGTGGCTGTATTCGCGTTCGCATTTCTGGGCGAACGGCCATCGTTTCGGGAGTGGTCGGGCATTGCGATGGTCGCAGGTGGTGTTCTGTTGCTTGCCTTCAAAAGGTGATCCACCTCAGACCGCACGGCGCGAAAAATCGCGCAACCTTAAACCAAGCACGAAAAGAGAACAAAAATAAGCCAGCAGGCCGTCCGTCAAATTGCTCGCCGAATAGCAGACCTTAATCAAGGTCATAAGAAGCTTTTAGAATTGAAATTGAAACGTAACCACGACCGGCAACTCATGGCCGTACTCGGACCTGGCCTGTTCCAATATCCCGCATGATCCATGATCGTAGCTGCGCAAGCAGCCAAACCAAAATTCGCGCCCGTCGTCCGGAGACTCCGGCGACAGGAGCGCGGTTTCGATACTCAGGGTGCACCGGAAAATCCGGATACCCCCTATTCGCCTGAGGATCAGAAGTTGATGCCGACCTTGGCGAGCAGTGCCCAGTTTTCAAAGCTGACGCTGTCGCGTTCCGTGGTGTTCAGGTAACGCAGGTCGAGGCCCGAGTAGTACAGGCCTTTGCGGTAGTTGGCGCCGACGACTGCACCGTAGCCGAACAGGTTCTTGTCGGTACGGCCGTTGTCGGCCATGACCAGCGCCAGCACCGGGCCGGCGCCAACGGAGAAGCCGCTGCCTACGGGCACGGTGTAGCGCGGTGACAGTTCGAAGGATGTCGACTTCATGCCGGATTCATCGACGTGGTTGATCTGGACATGGGTACGGATGCGGTTGTTCGGGGTTTGAATCAGGCCGCAGTTCATGTTGAAGTCGAGACCGTACACGAACATCGAATCGCTGTTGGCGGACGGCGCGCCCATGACACCGACTGAAACGGCAAGGCTTGGGTCGAACTTGAAGCCGGATTGCAGGCCGGGGAAGAAGGTCAGCCCGTCGGCATGGCTGGCCGTGCTGCCAAGCGCGAGGCCGGCAAGGCAAAGGGTGGATGCGAGTTGCTTGATTTTCATGGTCTCTCCTCAGTCCTGATGGTGATTCGGTCGCCTCGGCCTGGTGGCCGGGCGTCGATGTCGGATACTTTATCGGCGCCGCTTCGGCAGGTCTGTGACTCAGGTCACCCGGCATTCACTTTTTCAGCAATGCGTCCTGGATGCTGTCGAGATCGGCCGATTTCACGATGCCCATTTTGGTCTGGATGACCCGGCCGTTGCGGTCGATGAACAGCGTGTAGGGGAGGACGCCTTTGGTGTTGCCCAGGGCTTGCATCAGCGGAAAGCCTTTTTCCTTGGCAACAAAGACCGGGTAGCTCATCTCGTAGGCCTTGGCGAAGTCCTTGGCCGGTTCGGCTTTGTCTTCGATGCCGATGCCGA
>JGI24770J26754_10000727_pt1 | contig 23812 bp, 23 predicted proteins | sample LakOneMetagenome_FD_26754 | JGI IMG/M metagenome (IMG submission 26754) | reverse complement strand
GGACATTCTCATGCAGCACAACAGGGTCAAAACGAACGGCCTCTCTGGATCGCGCTTGTCCTTACCACAACATTTCTGGTTGCAGAAATCATCGGCGGCATTCTCACCAACAGTCTCGCCCTGATCTCGGACGCTGCCCACATGTTCACCGATAGCGCGGCACTGGCCGTATCACTGGCCGCAATCCGCATCGGCAAGCGGCCCGCTGATAGTCAGCGCACCTTTGGCTACTACCGTTTCGAAATTCTGGCCGCAGCCTTCAATGCCATTCTGCTATTCCTGGTGGCGATCTACATTCTGTACGAAGCTTATCAACGCTTGAACAACCCGCCCGAAATCCAGTCTGGAACAATGCTTTTGGTTGCTGCCTTCGGCCTCGTCGTTAACCTCATCAGCATGCGGCTGCTTTCGAGTGGCAAGGATGCCAGCCTCAACGTCAAAGGCGCCTACCTAGAGGTATGGAGTGACATGCTCGGCTCTATCGGCGTCATCATTGGAGCCCTTGTGATCCGTTACACCGGATGGAGCTGGGTAGATTCGGCAATCGCTGTCGGCATCGGGTTGTGGGTGCTGCCTCGCACTTGGACACTGCTTACGGCCAGCATGAACGTGCTGCTCGAAGGTGTTCCCGAGGGGCTCGGCCTTGACGAGGTAAAAGAAGCGCTGTCACGGATCCCGGGCGTGGCCAGTGTGCACGACCTGCATGTTTGGTCAATCACGAGCGGCAAATCCAGCTTGACGGCACACATTGTACAAGATGGAGAAGTTGCCGATTCGCAGGCGCTTCTATTGACTATCCGCGAGCTCGTCGCAAACAAATACGACATTCACCACAGCACGATTCAGATCGAGTCGGTACCGTGCGAACAATCGTTCGAGGAACACTCTTTCGGTCCTGCGACCACGCCTGGGGGCCACAGCCACGAAGGAGAACGTCAATGATTGATCATATCAAGGCGAACCTGGTCCAAGCCCGGGATGCACTCGACAGCTTAATCAGCAACGACCTGCAGCTGGGACATATTGAAGCAGCAGCTGGCTGTCTGATCCACGCATTGCAGAACGGTCATCGCATCATTTCTTGCGGGAACGGAGGCTCGATGTGCGACGCTATGCACTTGGCGGAAGAGCTGTCGGGGCGTTTCAGGGACGACCGCCCTGCCATGGCTGCAGTCGCCATCAGCGACCCTAGTTATATCAGCTGCGTCGCCAACGATTATGGTTACGACCAGGTATTCGCGCGGTTCGTACAAGGAAACGGCTCGGCCGGCGATGTGCTGTTTGCGATCAGCACGAGCGGCAGCAGCCGCTCGGTTATAGCAGCAAGCGAGGCCGCACATGCCAAAGGTATAAAAGTGATTGGCATGACTGGCCGGGCAGGCTCCGAACTCGAGCGGCATGCGGACATTTGCATCTGCACTGAAGGCGGGCGTTATGCCGACCGTGTCCAGGAACTTCACATCAAAGTCATCCATATTCTTATCGAGCTGGTCGAGCGGGCACTCCAGCCTTCGAATTATGGACAGCCAGGCTAAGTTAGTTCATTCAACCTCCTTCAAATTACATTCGGATCCTTCTGCTCGGGATCCCCTTGTCCAAACTGATAGCATCATGAATAAATCCAATACCCATCCTCGCGTGTTGCTTCACGCAGCCGCTGTGAGACTGGCACATCTGACCTCTTGGGCCGGGCCATATGTCACTATCCTGCAAATGTCACTGTTCGGCATGTTCTTGCTCTCGTTTTCCCGCCTTTCGATGATGGTGTGGCAATGGGACCGTGTACGACAAACCGGCATTCCGAGCGAGATCCTGCTTCAGGGAGCTCGGGCCGACCTGATTTTGCTGGGCTATTTCATTGCAATTCCGCTGTTGTTGGCGCCGGTGCTCGCGCATCCTTCACGCGCATCAATCTGGAAATGGTTCACAAGTAGCTGGGCGACGTTCGCACTGATGTTCATCGTATTCATGGAAATGTCGTCCCCGCAATTCATCATGCAGTACGACGTGAGGCCGAATCGCCTCTTCGTCGAATATCTATCCTATCCACGCGAAGTCTTTGCCACCCTGTGGAATGGATTTCGCACAGCTGTGATACTCGGCATTGGCGCCACGGTCGTCTTGACCGTCCTGTTCTTCTATATCTTCAGGCGTGCGGCCTCGGGAATGCAGTTCTGGCGGGCCCGTACCTTGCTGCTGACTTGGCCGCTAATCTGCCTGCTGGTATTTGCGCAGGTTCGCTCGACCACTGGTCATCGTCCTGCCAACCCTGCCCTGTTCGCCTTGACCGGCGATTCGATGGTCAATTCCCTGATCATCAACTCGGGATGGTCCGTTCTCGACGCCATTAACTCATTGCGCAAGGAGGCGAACTCGTCTGAAATTTACGGCAGTATCCCGCCGAGCCAGGTACTGGCCGAAGTGAAAGCCGCGCCGTGGCTACGCGACCATGTCTTCCCAAACAAGGATATTCCTACGCTCCACCGGCAAGACGCCGCAATCAAACGCGACCGTCCCCTGAACCTTGTCATTGTTTTACAAGAGAGTCTTGGCGCCACGTTTGTCGAGTCGCTGGGCGGCTTGCCTGTAACGCCTGAGCTTGAGAAACTCAAAGGTGAAGGATGGTGGTTCGAACAGCTTTACGCGACAGGAACACGCTCAGTTCGCGGGATCGAAGCGGTTATCGCAGGCTATCCCCCGACCCCCGCGCGCAGCGTTGTCAAGTTGTCGCTTGCGCAGCAAAATTTTTATACTTTGGCGGCCGGTCTGGGCCAACAAGGCTATCACACCGAGTTTGTTTATGGGGGCGAGGCACATTTCGATAACATGCGCAGCTTCTTTACTGGCAACGGCTTCCAGAAAATCGTTGACTTGCCACAGATGTCTCCGCGGTTTGTCGGGAGCTGGGGCGCTTCGGACGAAGACCTCTTCGACAAATCCCTCGAGCGCCTTAAATCATTGCATGCGCAGGACAAGCCCTTTTTCAGCCTGATCTTCACATCGTCGAATCACGAACCCTTTGAGTTCCCGGACAATAAAATCGAGCTGTACGAGAAGCCCAAGCAAACCGTCAACAATGCAGTGAAATACGCGGATTTCGCGCTCGGAAAATTCATCCGGGAAGCCAAGAAGCAGGCCTACTGGAAGGATACGGTCTTCCTGATCGTAGCTGATCATGACAACCGGGTATATGGCAACGCACTGGTACCGATTAAGAAATTCCATATTCCCGGGCTGATCCTTGGTGCAGATGTACAACCCAAGCGCATCCGAACGATCGCGAGCCAGGTCGATCTGGGTCCTACTTTGCTTTCCTTACTCGGGGTTTCGAGTAACCACCCGATGATTGGCCGGGATCTTGTCAGGGATGACAAAACGCCAGGACGTGCGCTCATCCAGTTCAACAACTACTTTGCATGGCTCGACGATAGTTCCGCCACCATCTTGCGCCCTGGGCAAGCACCCTTGATGGGGCGGTATGACGGCGGAACTGGAGTGCTGGAGGTGAGCACCGACGCGCCGCTGCAAGAGCAAGTAACCAAGGCGATGGCACATGTGATGCTGCCTTCATTACTCTACCGTGAGCAGCGTTACCGATTGGTCAAGTAATGCACGCGTGATGTGCGCGATAAGAATATGCGCCGGTATCCACACCAGCTGTCTTGACGATGACAATGACAATGACAATGGGTACATGCGTGCAATCACCAGCATTGTCGAGTGTAGTGCAGGCTTCCCGCGTTCGGTTCGCAATCAATGCCAGCGGTAGCAGCGTAATTGTCTGTACTGCCCGCCCTGCAGGTGCCGACGGGATATGCGTCCTCGCAGCAATGCAGTTCGGGATCACCATTGTATCGAACAGCCGACACTTGTCTTAACGCCGGAGCCCGACAACGTGCATATCGCGTACTGGACATAATGGATTAATTTATTTTTCAATCGATCGAGTTGAGCAATTCTTATCGCCGCTTAATGATTGGAAATTTCCAGACGCAATCTCATACATACTTGATACATCATCCATCTGAGAGTAGCACCAGCTTCCTAGACTGCTGCTGTCTCTTGGGATCAGAAATCAATTCAGGTTTAAAAACGGAATGAAAACGAACCTACCACGGCGAAACGCTGGGATCATCCAAAGATTCTTGCACTTTTTTGAACCCATCTTGGCGCGTGTACAAGACATTTCGGGGCGCAACCCTGACCTGACGTTTGCTCTCGTTGCAGGCTCGGGCTTTGTAACGATATACAACTGGCGCTTCTGGGACAGCTTTTTGGAAGTAATGCCGGTTGAAAGTGCGGCGGATGCCGGTTTTGCCATCGCAATTCTGATGTTGCTTATCTGGCTCCATGCGGCAGTTTTGCTTATCGTCCCAAGTCGTACGATAATGCGTGCCACCACCTGCGCATTAATTATTGCAGGAGCGATATGTGCTTTTTTCGCGGATACCTATAAAATCCAGATAGATCGCGACATGGTACGCAACGTCGCGCAAACTGATCTCACCGAAGCAATGGGGTTGTTAAGTCCGAGATTCATTATATATTTACTGCTCTTAGGTGCGGCACCGGTTTGGCTGTTAACACGAGTTCGTTTAGCTGAAGTCTCGACAAAACGCTTTCTCGCACAAAGATTTGCCGGAATATTTCTGGGCGCAATCATCGTAGCAGTCGGAATCATGCCGTATTCAGGGCAATTCGCTACATTCTTGCGTACCCACAAACCGCTTCGTTATCTGATTAATCCCGGCAATGCGTTCCACGCCACATGGCGTTATATACACCATGAAACAAGTTTGTCGAAAAAGCCGCTCATAGATGTTGACGGAGTAATCACTCGCTCCAGTTCTGTAGCTGAGAATAAGCCTTTATTGGTTGTACTCGTCGTTGGTGAAACTGCGCGAGCAACGAACTTCCAGTTTTTAGGGCATAAAGACGCTACGACGCCGCTCCTTGGGAAACGAGAAGAATTATACAGGTTCAGTAATGTGAGCAGCTGTGGTACATCTACGGCGATATCCTTGCCGTGCATTTTCTCGGGGCTCGGACGCAAAGATTTCGACGTTGGGGCCTCCGTTGAACGTACCAACCTTCTTGACACATTGAACAAAGCAGGTGTTATGGTGGAGTGGCGAGACAATAACACTGGATGCAAGGGAATTTGCGAACGAGTACCGAACGTCCAATTCAAGCCCGAAACAGACTCAGCATTATGCGAGCAAGATTATTGTTACGACGAGATTCTTTTAAGCAATCTGCGTGAATCTATTTCAGCGAATAAAAAGGATCAGCTAAGGGTTTTGCATCAAATTGGCAGCCATGGGCCAGCATACTGGCGGCGCTACCCTTCACAGTTCGAGCGATTTGCGCCAACTTGCCGTACGAATGACCTCAGCAAGTGCACAAAAGAGGAGATTCACAACACCTATGACAATACGATTGTCTATACGGACTATGTCCTCGATCGGACAATTAGCATGCTGGAAAATCTATCGGAGCAGTATGACACCGCACTGCTCTATATATCCGATCACGGCGAATCGCTCGGCGAAAGAGGTATATACCTGCACGGTGCTCCCTATCGGTTCGCACCTAAGGATCAGAAGCACGTGCCGATGATATTATGGCTTTCATCAGGATTTCAACAACGATCGCTGCTATCTTCTGCATGCATGCGCGGCATGCAGAACCAACCGCTCAGTCACGATAACATTTATCATACAATTCTAGGAATGATGAAAGTGAGGAATCTCGTTTATTCACGAAGCCAAGATATGCTACTTCGCTGCCGTCAATAGCGGCGTGCAGGATTTCTCGAGCCGAGATGGCGATTCCAAAGGGGAAATTCCCTCATCCTTATAGCACGCTAAAAGCAGAGCTTAAGCTGCGAGCGCCAATTTCTATTTGAAAAGATTCCGCCGAGCGCCCCTAGTGAGCAGTCGTGATGTTACCTGAAGCGCATAGCCCACTGACCTGTAGTAGTCGGAATGAAAATGGAAGTAATCGAATCGGCTGGCGCCCGCGCCCCGCCATTGCTGTGCTCGAGTCACGCAGATTGATGTGATGATAGTCAAGGCAAGGCAAGTCTCCCTTGACTCTGCAAAACGACACTGTTATGTACTGAAAAATTATCTTAGGAAAGTTATAAAATAGAACGAGTCTTTGGCCATATGATCGCGAGCATATTGTCTCTAAAAGCATGTTTGTATAAAAGCCTTCATACTCACAGTTCCAAGTTCCGACTTGTTGACCATCGTGTTTAGGTGTCGGCGTGAAATAGTTCACATGATTAGGCCACTAGGAGCCGCACTACTTCGCACGCAGTACCAGCAGCTAAGACATGCGTGATTTGGAAACTTCTAACTCAACCCCGCCAGTAAACTCAATTAAAAAATGCAGGGCACACGAGCGTGTCTAAAGTGCTGACATTAAAACGACAACATCGCATTGATGCCGCTATGACGGCTTCGAGCTGATGTGCATTGCATCTGTTTACAAAGAAGGACCTTTGATGGAACTCCATATCAGGTAGAGGTCCGCTCGAGCTGTTGGAATCATCGTTGTCGTACAAAGAATAACGCAGGAGTTTTGGCGGCGTCGAAGATAGTGACCTCATGCACTACCCTTCACAACCAAGCCCGTAGTGATAATTTGGCACGCGATGCCATTCTATAGGCAGAGGAAAAGTTTGAATATCGTCGTTACATTTGCACCAATTCCCATCGGAATCGATATTGACACAGTCCCGGATACCAAACAGCACCAACCAAGGTGGGTTCCGTAGCCAAAAGCCTTGATTAACTGGCTAACGTCTATCTCATGAAAACTGGCAGCACAATAACGGCCCATGTAACTATTGCAAGTATCACAGTCAAAAATACTGCTGCACTTCCGAAGTCTTTCGCGTTTTTTGACAGCGGATGCCGTTCGAAAGAGATTCGATCGACCGCTGCTTCGACGGCTGAGTTGAGGAGTTCGACAATCAGCACCAGCGCGACGACCATTATCAACACTAGCCTTTCCAAGCGGGAGATCGGAAGTAGTACAGCTACGAGAATAGCTGGTATTGATACCAATAATTCTTGTCGAAATGCATGCTCTGTTTTCCATGCGAGCTGGAGCCCTTGGATAGAATAACGTGATGCCGCAAAAATGCGATTCAGTCCACTTGTACTCTTGAATTCACTTATCTGATGCTCGTTCTGAAGCATACTTGACTTCCTTGTAGAAAAGTTGACTATTTAGTGATAGCCGAACCAATTTTATAAGCTGGGTTCGGAAGTTTCTGTCATATGTTTCAGCATTTTCATCGCCAAGACGGCATAAAACCGCTTGCTGACCATGCGCTTTCCGATGCCAGGCGACAGTAAAGCAACTTGCGATTGCGCATTCGATCTAGGTCAGCCGCAGCGTCTAGCTCAAGAAGTGAGCGCTCCATAACTATATAAGAGAGGCGATAACCGTACCGAAGGGACACCGATGAAGCATTTTATCAGAGCGCGTGAGATTAAGCTGGCCAATATTTCGCGAACACAAGATTCACACTTAGCTCAAACTCAGCATTCAGTAGTGAAACACTGCACAGTTGGGACTGGTAAGTGCGATCTAGCTCGCTTGCGAGATGTAATGCAAGTCCGATTAAACCCAGCCGGCAAAGCCTGGCTCGCCGTTATCACCGAAATCGCAACGACTATGGCATTAAAATCGTCGCGAAGCCGCTCTAAAAAGATGGTGGAGCCATCGTTCTGACTGGCAGTGGCACAGTAGGCTGCGACAGAGCTGTCAGCCGCAGTCAGGCTGGCGCGGAGCGTTGGCATCAGTCAAACGTTCTAACGACAATGCTGAGTTAGCCGCGGGACGCCTTCATTGCTGACTAGCTGGTACCTCTAATGAGTAAGCAGTGCAACTTTTGGCTTTCGACCTTTTTTCCTGTACGGACCCACGTAAAGAGCTCCAATAAATCCCAAGCTTATCGATAGAATCTACTGCATGCTCGAGCTGAACTCTGAGGATTAACCTGCGCCATCGGCTCNTGCGTGAACCCGCGGCTGCTAGTCCTGATCAAAATCAGTGAGAGCTGTCGTGAACTTCATGCGCCGTGTGCGCTGCGCGGCGTCCGCACAGAGTTAATCTAGCCCGACCCGGCCGCACCGGACTGCCTACGTCGAGCGTTACACTGAGACAGTCCTTATCACGGCCTCGCTGACCGCCTGTTTGAGATAGTAGGGCAAATTCAGGAATTTGCTAACAGCCCATTTTGGAGCATATGACGACAGCTCAATCCGACCCTGAGCTGTCCTAAAAAAGGCAGAGCTTAGATGCCGTAAGTCAACATATACTGTAGCGTGCGCATTAGAACAGAAAATTTCCCGGACCGTTGTCTACGCAACTATTTCTACACAGCATCATCGTTCTGTTCACCTGTGCGGATGCGGAATATTGTTTCGACGTTGCATACAGCAATGACGCCGTCCGACGGGTTACCAGTATAAGCAGCTTTTTTGATCGTTTCGACAATCTCATCTGCTTGAGTATCATTGCAATATATTATTAAAAGGTTGCAATCGCGGGCAGGGGCCCATTCTGTCGGGGCATACGCATGATGAATACCGCTGCCGCGTCCGTTTCCTTTTCCGTTCAACAACGTGAACCCTGGGAAATGGTCAATTGCATGAAGGGCCTGCTCTACAGCTTCCAAGCGAAACGGTTTAATGATGCCGACAATTTGTTTCATCATTTCCCCCTAGGATTTGCTTATTCAGCTAAGTAACTCGGTGAGTTTTAGCCCTGCGCCTAACTCGTAGCATTTCATCAATGAAACGCGAGACTTAGAGTGTGTCAGTTCATGCGTCCCGCGCCAGGCGACGGCCGTATTATGATTTTTCAGCTAGGATTTTACAGCACACGGTCACTATACACGCAATCTTATGCGATCATGTGCCTCATGTAGCGAGGTACGGAAGAGTCGCTATCCCATGATTTGAAGTAGTGATCTTCTTGATGGCTTTTTGTGGGCTTTCTATCGCGTCCATCGTCCCGATGATTCTTTATTCTGCTTATATTGAAGGCTAGATTCGCACTTCCGGTAAGAATTTCAATATCCTCACTGCATCCAATTTGCTTTGATTCCACGGCGTGCACTTACGGCAAGCTCCAAGCACTTGAAGTATTGTATTGCGCTCGTGTTGCAAGGTGGGGGCGCGATGGGAGCATATCAGGCGGGTGTGTAAAAGGCACTCGATGAAAACGGATTTTGTCCCGACTGGATTGTCGGTACGTCCATCGGCGCCATCAAGGGCGCCCTCATCGCTGGCAATGCGCCGTCACGGCGGCTGGAACGACTTAGGCAGTTCTGGCGCCCCTTGTCACAGGCGGAGGGCGTGGAGATGGTACGCATGAGTGATGCCGCTCGCCAACTTCATGCTCGCATGTCCACTGTTGGCATCACGATGCAGGGCGTTTCGGGCTTTTTTTCTCCGCGGCTTTTGAGCCCCTTTCGCGCAGGTTTCCCTGTAGCGTCTGAGCAAGCGAGTTTCTATGAGACCTCCGCCCTGGCTGCCACGCTCGAGCGTTTCGTCGATTTCGATCACCTGAATCAGGCCAACGCCACGCGCGATACGTGTCGATCATATCCTTGCCAGCGGCGCCTTGCCGCCGACATTTCCGCCAATTCGCATCAATGGCCAGCTTTACTGGGACGGCGGGCTCTACTCGAACACGCCGCTCGAAAGCATCCTGAATGACCAGCCTCCTGTCGATACCTTATGTTTCATGGTTGACCTCTGGCGCGCTCAAGGAGCGGAGCCGAACACACTTGATGAAGTCAACACACGGAAAAAAACATCATGTTCTCTTACCGGTCCACGCGCCATATAAACGCGTATCGGCGCACACATGATCTGAAGTGCATGCTACAGCGGGTCTACCAAATGCTGCCTCCTTCATCGCAGCGCGACATCAGCGCTGCGGTGTTGCCGTTGCTTGTACCGTAAACCACCATGCACATGGTGCGCCTAATTTATCCCGGCAAGGACTGGCAGATGGCGGCCAAAGACATCAATTTCTCCATCGGCTCAATCGACTGGCGCTGGGACCAAGGATACAGCGACGCGATCCATGCCATTCAGCACGCGAAATGGATGGACGAGGTCAAGGGCCATCAAAGCCTCATGGTGCATGAACTAGACCGCACGAATGAATGAGCGCACGGCCTGGGGACCAGCTCGTATCAGCAAGTTCACATGTATCAGGGATCTTTAGCTGAGCGACAACGCAGTCCCTTTACAGCGAGCTACCATGCGTCTGGCGGACTTCGTAGCGGAACAGGGCAGAACTTTTACCTTGGTATGAGGCCTGATCCACGGATACGATGTCAGTTGCATTAGCATCGGCCCCACAACCTTCTCGCCGCTCTGTTGCCCAGATGTTGCGTCGAACCATCAGGTCAAAGAGTGTTCGACCAAGTCGCGCGCCTTCGGTTTGAATGCGGGAGTGCGCGGTAAAGAGATATGGATCACTATCTGTAACATTGCGCGGCAAAAGTGCCTCTTTTTAATGCTTTACATTCTTAAGACACCTGTATTCTTGGGAGCATCGACACATTGCGAGTGGGCTATGGAAATACGCAGAGCAAACGGGCGGGACAATGACCTCTTCTGGGAGAAGTCACTGAGCATTTACGGAAGAAAGCTGGAACTTATTGCGTCTAATATAGCCAATGCCGACACGCCAAATTACAAAGCACGCGACCTCGACTTCAAGTCTGCCTTGAGCCAGGCGATGGCGCCGTCTGAAGCAGAACTGCAGAGCAGTCAAAGGTCTCGCACGCTACATTCAAATGATCCGCTCCCGTTCCCGATCCTATATCGTGTCCCGTCCCAGGGAAGCGTGGACAATAATACGGTGGACATGGACGTAGAACGGGCTGCCTTTGCGGACACTGCAGTTCGATATGAGCTTGCCATTCAGAAACTGTCTCACGAATACAAAGAGATGGAAGAACTCCTTAGGACGACGCCTTACTAGTTGATTCAAATATCGTTTCCATATACGCCATCGTCCCTATGCCAAACCTGAGCATGATAAGCGCAACGGTGCTTGCATGCACCACCACATGCGATCGAAATTCTGGGCTTAACATGCTATTGAAACATCGGGACCAAGACCCAGGTTGTCGCACGTCTCAGCAGCAGAGTCAGGTTATAGAAAGGAGAACTGAATGTGGGCATTCTGGATCGACTCTTGAGCGACCGTTTTGGCAGGGCATCATAGCGATAAACATCATGGCGGTGGTTGTGCCGTGTCGCCAGGCAAAGGTTATGGCAATTCTCCGCTTTCCGCGATCAGCAATGCGATCGAATGTCACGCTTACAGCACTCTGAAAGCGCAAGGAGCGAAATCTTGCCAGTGAACCGCCCAGGCTTCCGTGGAGGCCGGTTAGTGTGAGTCAGGCCGTGATGGCTTGACTGCTCAGTTGCTCTTAATGGTTTGCCTCAGCTTCGGCTGGAGGTATATAGCCGAGCGGTTGCAGCAGGCGGTGGTGGTTAAACCAGGACACCCACTCCAGCGTGGCCAGTTCGACGGCTTCACGCGTTTCCATGGAGCGCGGCGGTGGATCAGCTCGGCCTTGTAGAGCCCATTGATCGTCTCAGCCAGGGCATTATCGTAACTGTCGCCCTTGCTACCCAAGACGATTCGATGCCGGCTCCTGCCAGGCGCTCGCTGTACTTAATTGACACATATTTGAGACCCACGGTCGCTATGGTGGACGAGCTCGTTGCGCTCGGGCTGACGTGCATACAACGCCTGTTCCAGCGCATTGAGCACGGAGTCGGTCCGCATCGAGCTGCTAACGCGCCAGCCGACGATGCGTCGGGCGAAGACGCCGATCACGAAGGCCACGTACATGAAACCCTGCCATGTCGAGACGTACGTGAAATCGCTGACCCACAACTGGCTCGGCTGCTGCGCCTTGAATTGGCGGTTGACTTGGTCGAGCGGGCATGGCGCCTTCGCATCGGCTACCGTCGTGCGCACCACTTTGCCGCGCATGACACTTCGCAGGCCGGCCTTACGCATCAGGCGCTCCACCGTGCAGCGGGCAACGTCGGTTCCCTCACGACGCAGTTGGCGCCACACCTTGTCGGCCCCATAAACCTGCAAGTTCGCCTGCCAAACGCGCTCGATGTCGACGCTCAGCACATCGTCGCGCTGGACACGGGCACAACGCAATGCCGGGTTGCGCTGCTGCGCAACGTGGCGCCAGTAGCCCGACGGCGCGACCTGCATCAACTTGCAGATCGGCTCGGCGCCAGCCTCCCGATCGTACAGATGGGCTGTCGCGGCGGCGCCGAGCATATTGTTGTTCAGACTTCCAGGCGCTGCAGAGCGCCGCAGGCATTGAAGCGCATGGCGACCAGCATCGCGTGCGGCAATAAGGACTGCAACGGGCCACCGAAACAACTGCGTCACAGGTCGCACCTGCACGGCGGCCTCGATCACGGGCAGCAAGTATTCCTGCTCCGCGCCGCTGAGGACGAGCAACTGGTCCTTCGCTGTCGCCCCTACCATTTACGCTTCTGCTATCTCGCGCTCGACCGTCGCCTGCGCCTGGCAAGCGACGAAGCGGTAGCCGCTGCCGTGCACGGTTTCGATGTGCTCCTTGCAACAGCTCGGCTGCAAGGCGCGCAAGCGCTCCACTTGGCAATCGACGGTGCTTTCGTCGAGGTGGCTTACGCCGCAGCTAAGAGGCGCGCGATGGCGCGGCCATTGCGGCGCGTCAAATAGACCATGAAGACCAGGCCGATCAGCATCAGCGCCCAGTCCGCTGGTTCAGGTACGGCGACAGCGTTTACCTGGGTCAGGCTCAGCAGCGACGAGTTCGAAGTAACGACGACGCCCGTCTTCGATAGCGAAAAGTTCAGCGCACCGTTTGGATCGCCGATGAGGTTGGAGTTCGAGTCGTACAGCGCTATCGAGAAGAAGCTGTTGCTGTCAAAATTGCTGGCGAAACCGAGGAAGTCTTCCGAGAAATTCAGGTAGAACGCAAACGGACCGCCCACTGCAAGGAATAGATCGTTATAGGAACCGGCATTGCCAATGGTAAAACCGTCCGTCGTCCCGCTGACCGCGCCAGTCCGATCGAGCTCGAACAGCGGCTCGCCGACAAAGTGAGACAGTGACGCCGTCACGGGGGCGGCGCCGTCGATGCTGCTGAATAGCAGGTCAATGGAGGCGATGTCCGAGGTGGCGGTATCGGCGATGCCGATTTGGTAAGTCGGCAGCACGGCGGCGCCGGCCGTCAGGTTCGCCGCAACCAAGCCCAGGGCCAGCACGACATGACGCAGGTGTTTTTGAACGTTGAACATGTAATTTCCTTAGAGAGTGCCGCTGTAGATGACAGCGTTGTAGCCGATTGGGCTCTTGCTTGGATTGGAGAAGATCACCGTGACTGTTGCGCTCTGATTCGGAGCGAATGCGCCACTGCCGAACGTGACGTACGGAGCGCCGTTGTGCTTGCCTGAGGCATTGTCGATCGAGATGCCCGACGTCAGGTTACTGAACACAACGTTGACCGGGCCGCTGATGGCTTGCGCCGTTTTGTTGGTCAAGGTATAGGTCACGCTGTACTTCTGAGTCGCACGGTTGTACACAGGACCCACGCTGGTCACTCCGAAGCTGGCGGTAACATTGGTGAAGCAGCTATGGAGCGACGTCGACGTGTTGCGCGGCGCCACCGCCATGACCGTGAAATCAGCGCGGTTGTTGTTGGTATCGACGCATGCATCGGTGCGGAAGGCTGCCGTCGTCGGCGACAGCGTTGCGGTCGGCGCACCACCCTCGGCAGGCGTTGAACCGCTGCCGAACGCCACCCAATCGATCACGTTCGAGCTTGTTGGATTCGCTGCGGCGGGCAGTGCAGTCGTACCGTTGACCAGGGCCACTTTGCCGGCGGTCCCGGACATATTGATCGTGCCCGTCGCATCCGCAGCAGGGAGTGCAGACCCGTTGGCGCCGCCCGAAAATTCGGACACCAGGAAATATTGCCCAGGTTGTAGCGTCTTCGCTGGCAGCGCCGTGGTGTTGGTCCACGAAGTGCCCGCCGACGAGGCATATTGCACGCTCAGGCCGCTCAGAGATACCGGCGCCGAGGTCGGGTTGAAAATTTCGATGTAATCGCTCCTGAGCGCTGCGCCGGAATTACCGCCAGCACCATAAATTTGACTGATCACCAGGTGAGGCGCAAGGGGCGCAGATGTTCCCGCCGTATTGTCGATCGTGAACGCAACCGCACTGGAGCTGCCAATGTTGTTGGCCGCGTCGTAGGCCTTGGTCACAAGACTGTGGCTGCCCTTAGTCAGAAGTGTGGAATCGTATCCCAGCGTGTACGGCGCCGCCATGCTGGAACCGACCAGGCTGCCATCGACATAGTACTCGACCTTGGTCACGCCGACGTTGTCGCTGGCCGTGGCGTTGAGGGTGATGCGGCCCGCGCTACCCGTTACGCTGGCGGAAACGACCGGTGCGGTCAGGTCGATGATCGTATTGCTGGTCATGAAGGTGACTGGGGCCGACTTGCCGATATTATTGGACGCGTCGTAAGCCCAGGCGACCAGGCTGTGGTTGCCGTTCGGCAGTTTGGTCGAATCGAGCGTGGCCGTATAGGGGGTCACGTCGGTGCCCGAAATCGGGTTGCCGTCGACATAGAACACAACCATGGTCACGCCTTTGTCGTCGCTGGCGTTGGCCGACAGCATGATGTTGCCACTGCTGCCGCTGACACTGGCGCTGACAGTCGGGACAATCAAATCGTCGCCGCTGGCCACCTGGGTCACCCAGATCGGTGCGGACCACAGGACATTGCCGTCGTTCTGGGTCACTTTGGCGTAGTAGAAATGGTCGCCAAGGGTCGGGGTAATGGTCTGCGATGCGCCCGTTCCCAGCACAGTGACGGTGCCATTGCGGCCTGGCACGCCTTCGTAGAAAGTCACCGTAGAGGCCGACTTACCAGTGCTGTTCGAATAGTTCGCGGTCAAGGAAAGCGAGCCGTAATTGGTGATGCGCTCGCCCATCATATGGGTCTCGCCCACCGTCGCACCGTTGCCCTTGCTGGTGAGGATCAGTTGCGAAGCCTTGTCCATGGTCGCAAACAGGCGGCGCGCCTTGACGGCCTCGATAAAGCTGGCGTTGGTGAACGCGGTGCCGGTCGGGATCAGGATACCGGTGCGGTTGGTGTAGGATGCGCCCCAATTGGCGCAGTGGTTATCCTGGTTGGTCGTGAACGCCACGTGGAAGCCCGCCTCGAGCGCCTTCTGGCAGGCACCCTCGTAGCTGCTGCGGCCCGTTTCCGTTTCCGTCGTGTTGACCGAGAAGGCCGAGGTGTTGAGCACTTCGCACAAGGCCATCGCGGTGTCGCCGTCGGCCGTATAGCCGAGCGCCTTGCCGTTGACCAGGAACTGGCCATTGCTGGAAGGGTGATTGAACTGGCCGAGCCAGCCGCGCTGGGCCATCAGCGTGTACAGACCGGCGTAGTCGCCCTTGGCCGTGAACGTGTCGCCGATCAGCTCTCCGCTGCTGTTGTATTCCCACTCCAGCAATTGCGGCGTGTTGAAGATGTTCATGTGACCGCCGTTATTGATCACGCCCCATTCCAGGCCGTAGATGCCAAGGAAGTTCGGGTTGGCCGCATTGAAATCGACGGCTGCATTCAGGCCCGACTTGAACAGCGCGCGCGCCTTGACGGCATCGGCGCCGGTGTTGGTGCCGTCGGAGCCGTCGTACATGTGGTTATGCTCGGAGGCCATCAGGAAGTCCAGGCCCCTGTTCATCGCATAGGTGTAGGCCTGGGTTGGGCCGCCGGCCGTGCCGGACTGGGGATTTTGTGCGCCCGAACAGGTGGCCAGGTTGCCGCCGCCGTCGCTGTGGTTGGTCTGGCTGTGCAGGTTGCCGAAGTAAACCGTGTAGGCCGGCTGCGTGGCGGCCACCGCCATGGTCGTGGCGGCGCCCATGCGCATCGACTTGGTCGACGTGGTCGATGTGGTCTGCTTGGGCAGGGGCGCGGCGACCGTCGCGGCGCTTGGCATGGCAGCCACTGACGGCTCGCCGACGACGATATCCCATTTCTGTTCTTCGACGTCACTGGCCGCCGCGAGGACGGCGTCGACACCCTCGGCGCTCGTGTCGGAGCCCTCTTCGGTCGTCGGCTTGGCCACGGCGACCATGCGCAGCGTGTAGATGCCGTCGGCGAGGCTTGGATCGGCACTGCGCGCGGCCCAGTCGATATTGACCTTGCGCGACGCGTCGGTCAGGCGTTCGATACCCTGCCAGCGCTGCACGGTATTCCCTCGCGCGTCGAGCAGTTCGAGGCGCCAAGTGATTTCCTGGGCGTTTTCAACGAAGGGATAGGAAAAATTGAGAATGAAACTCCGGCCGCCCTGGGTATCGCCCGAGTACGGTGCGTACAGCGTGGCTTCGAATTCGCGATGATCTTCCTTGAGATCTTGCGCGGAGACGCCGAAATTGAGTGCCGCCAATGCCATCGCGATCAGTGCGCGACGGGGCACACCTTGCTTGCCAAACTGATTTTTGCGGTTCATAAACCTGAGCCTCTTCGTTGGTATTTGTGGAAACTGGTGCGGCCGTTGTGCAATATGCATTAATACATGTAGTAAGGCAAATACAAATTTTTTGCCAGTATTGGAGACATCGCGACAGAACGGACCTTTTGCCCTTTAAAAAAGCCCTTTAGATGAAATTAATGTGGATAAATAATCATAAATACTCCAAAATTTTCACACTGGGAGGTGGCGCGCCCAAGCTTCGGTGCCGATACGACGTGCATGATTGCCACCAAACAGTCTTATGATCGACACTCCGGTGCGGCCATCCAGGTCATGCGTTTTCGCCATCGAAGTCGTCATGTCATCTACGGATGACAATGGCCGATCGATTTATTACTGCAGCCTGGCAGCCGCGGGGCATAGCGTTAGCGCATGTGTCAAGTCTTGTTCTGGCCGAAGTACGTATCCCGTAGGTAATAAATGTCTCCTTTTAGCCCAGTCCGTGCCGCTGCGAGCTCGGCGTGCACTTGTCCTTGAGTGGGCAACCCTTGCAGTTCAAGTGCCAGAACCGATGATTCGTGACGTCTTTCTCGGCGCTCGCGAAATGCTATATCAGGACCACGTCCGCCGGGCAGCGAAACTCGCTATCTAGCGCGTCGTAAATTAGTGGGCTTGTCAAACCGGCCATTGGCTTCGGAGGTTTTTGTGGATGGCGCCGAAGTGCAAATGCCTGCTTCATGGGACCGGGATTTCTCCTCCCTTGAAGTAGCCGCGGTCGGCAATCGCTGTCAGTACCGTTGTGCCGTTTGCAGCACGAGATTTCTTGGCCGAACCGGACAGCTGGTCGCGGTCGCTGCCGATGTTCATTACCGCGTGCTCAATGACCAAATGATGCTTGGCGTCGACTGCGGTCTGCACGTTGTAGACGACTATGCCTGAGCAACGCGTCATCACTGAGCGTGAGTCTGGATCAGCTAGCGAGATTTGCGTTTCACCAGTCTCTATCAGCTTCGCTTCTATTTCCATGAGCATTGCGACTTGCGACTTGCGATTTCATCGCAGCGATCTTGTTATTAAGAGGAATGCCTTTCGCTTTGCATTTTCTGCTTTCTGACGGTCAGCCGTACCTGAGGTGTACTGTCAATAGCGGACACTCTTGTTTCAAGCTGCCTGCTGTTGCCTGCTGAATTGTTCAGCAAATACAGCCCGGCGGAAATATAGCCAAGGCGTGAGTGACGTCGTAGGCGGTTGTAGCATCTCTCGATGTATTGCTGGATGGCCGCTTGAGCATCGGCCCGCGTGGCGTAACGCTGGTGATGTACCAGCTCGTTTTAAGGCTTCCCCAGAAGCTCTCCATGGGAGCGTTGTCGTAGCAGTTCCCCCTGCGTGACATGGATGCCTGCATGCCGAATTGTTTAACCAGTCCTTGGTAATCATGCGCGCAATACTTGGGCGGATTCAACCGGTCGTCGCAACACCTTAACTTGAGGAGGTGTTTATGGGACGGCCAGCGGGGTGGATGCAGAAGTTGACAGGGAGAGGAGCGATGCGCTCACCGGGTGCGCCCTCGCATCGCCGGGAAACCGAGCGACAATTCTGGGAGCAGATAGCAACAGGCATTACAAGTGAGAAGGCTGCTGAGGCGGTTGGCGTGTCGCAGGCGGTTGGGACTCGCTGGTTTCGTCATAATGGTAGCATGCCACTTTCTATATTGAGCCCAATATCGGGGAGGTACTTGTCGTTCACGGAGCGAGAAGAGATTGGACTTCTTTCGTGCCAGGGCGTCGGAGTACGAGAGATTGCTCGCCGTATCGGGTGCAGCGCTTCAACGGTTTCCCGGGAGCTGACACGTAACGCTGCAACTCGCTCCGGCCGACTTGAGTATCGAGCTTCGGTTGCGCAGCGGAAGACGGAACTGGTTGCTAGAACAGCCAAGCCTTCGAAACTAATGACCAATCCACGGTTGCGCAGCTACGTGCAAGACCGCTTGGAAGGCAAGGTTCGCGATGCTGAAGGTCATGACATTTCTGGGCCCCTGCCAGCGCCGTTCATAGGCAGAAACAAGCCGCATCGCGGTGACCGCAAATGGGTCATCGGTTGGTCGCCCGAACAGATATCTAATCGACTGCAAACCGATTTTCCGGATGACGAATCCATGCGCATCTCGCACGAAGCCATTTATCAGGCGCTCTATATCCAAGGTCGAGGAGCTCTTAAGCGCGAGCTGGTTAGCTGTCTGCGCACCGGGAGGGCGTTGCGCGTACCGAGGGCCAGAGCGCAAGCCAAAGCCTGGGCACACGTTAGCGAGGATGTGATGATCTCCGAACGTCCTGCAGAAGCCGAAGATCGTGCTTTGCCAGGGCATTGGGAGGGTGACCTGATCATCGGCTTGAACCGGTCCGCGATCGGAACGTTGGTCGAGCGATCAAGCCGATTTACCATGCTTGTTCACCTGCCTCGCAAGGAAGGCTACGGATTAATACCCAGGACGAAAAATGGCCCTGCGCTGGCTGGCTATGGAGCTGTTACGATGGCGAATGCGCTCAAGAATACCGTGACTGACATGCCGGCCTTTCTGTGGCAGTCATTGACATGGGATCGGGGCAAAGAATTATCTGATCGTGCCCGCTTCACGGTCGAGTCAGGTGTGAAGGTCTTCTTCGCCGACCCGCACAGTCCATGGCAGCGCGGTACAAACGAAAACACGAACGGCCTCCTGCGACAGTACTTCCCAAAGGGTACCGACTTGTCTCGCTGGAGCGCTCGAGAGATCCAGGCTGTTGCGAATACATTGAATTCGAGGCCTCGGAAAACGCTCGGATGGAAGACACCTGCCGAAGCACTGGACGCGTACCTAAAATCTGTACAACAATTTAGTGTTGCAACGACCGGTTGAATCCGCCTTGGCTGCCACGGTCAGAGTGGTGAATTAGCCCTGGTGCGGGACGCTTGTTGCGTACAGCGCGCCAGAGTGCCTTCGTGGTCAGTCCCTGCGTCATCCGCTCACCGATCGCACAGCCAACCAGCTCACAGGTAAAAACATCGTTGATGCCAGCGAGGTAGAGCCATCCTTCGCCAGTGGCGATGTACGTGATGTCGGTCACCCAGGCTTCGTTTGGTCGGGTCGGCGCGAAGGTCTTATTGAGCAGATTTTCCGCGACTGGCAAGTCGTGGTTCGAGTTCGTTGTTGCCTTGAATTTCCGCTTCTGCTTGCAGCGCAGGCCAAGCTCACGCCGCAGGCGTGTGATGTGGTCGCGACCCGCCTCAAAACCCCGGGAGGCCAGCTCCGGCTTCATGCGCAATAGCCCATAGGTTTCCCGCGCTTGTACATGCACTGCCTGGATGGCGACCTTGAGACGCTCGTCCTCGTGCACGCATGCCGACGGCGAGCTCTTTCCCATCCATAGAATCCGCTACGCGAGACGTCAAACACGGCACGACGTCGTGAGCGGAAAATCGAATCGTATTGTGTTTATGACCGCGTACCTGGCAGCGACTCCTGCGCAAAGTACGCTGCCGCTCTTTTTTTAAATATCTCGCTCCACACGGGCTTCTGCCAGCTCTTTACGGAGCTTCGTCACTCCCGCCTCCAGCTCCGGCACGGAACGGCTACCAGGTGCCGCTTTGGGCGATGTGCCACGCTTTGCGGCGGCTACCAATTGGCCAGCGTTCCCTTGGATATCGTCAGGCGATGGGAAGCATCGTCCAGCGTCCGCCCCTGCGTCAGAAGCAGCTTAACCGCTTCCCCACGAAGCTCCGGCGTGTATGTTTTCTTGGTGTTTCATAAATTCTCCCGTTGATGACGTTTACCAAACAGGAATGTCCGAAAAAGTCAGGGTACCTCAGCTCTAAAAATATGGGGATTACCCGACACTAAGCGTGTCGGCAGGGCCGTAGTTAAAAACCTAATGGTTCCGAGTGGAACTACTGCACAAAAACAAGTAAGACGCCGGACGGGTCAATTACATGGAGAACAAGTGATGTCTCAACTATTTCGATGGGTTTGACGCTCATACCAGGGAATGCATTGGATGCTTCCATTTCAGAGGTCCTTGCATACCAGCCATGCGCTTCATCAACACCAATGACGACCATGAAATTCTCTGCCCATTGTTTGACGTAGTAGTCTTGCAACCGGAAGGAATACCCGTTCAGCTCGAAGTCAACAGTGCCACCCCAACCCTCCGCCTTATTGAATCCCAGCGCGCAGTAAAAACGCTGCGAAATTTCGAAATCTTTGGCAGGCATATAGGGCTTAAATTCATTGATCGATAGTGGCATGGTTCCCTCCATCGCTCTCGTAAGTAAAATTCGGCTGGACACCAAAGTTGTCCTTGCAAAGCGGTGAAACCGTTCGCCGTAGATGCAAAACATCGCTTACTGCTCCAGGGTGCACCCGATCTGGCACCAATGGGCAGGCTTGAGCCATTTTCTGTAATATGCGGCAAAGCCGTCGCATAGTTGTGCCAATATGGCAGGATTCAAAACCGCCCGCTTGCGCGCCACGCCTTAGGCAGCACCCACCATAGTGCCAGAATAAGCGCAGCAACGAATCCGGCGACCAGGTTCGCCAGCGTGTGGCCGAGTACGCTCGAAAGCACTAGTTGCGAGGCGAGCACGAGTGCCAGAGACAAAGCGCCGGCTCCTGCGAGGATTTGTCGCGTCGCAATGTGTTTGAACCGCGTCCGGTTAGATAGCGGACGAATAAGTCGGTGTTGCACGGCCGGAGCGCTGAAGAGCACCAGCGCGGCGACAGAAAGCACAAAGGTGGCCAGAAACACGTGCTTTTCGACCGCCACCACAGCAGCAAACCCGGGCGCAAAAGGTACCGTGATAAGAAAGGCAGACAGCAACTGAGCGCTGGGCAGCAGCACGCGGAGTTCACCCAACATGTCGCTGAGGTCGCCATCGTCTTGGTCGGTCGTTGCCACCATGCCGCCAAACTTGGCGCACCACTTGTAGAACGTGGCATTGCTGATGTCATGCTCACGACACAGCTCGGGTATGGGAGTGCCGCCCTCAGCTTGCTTGAGAATGGCGATGATCTGGCTGTTGGTAAAGCAAGTCGTCTCCATGTAGAGCTTTCTCTGTCTAAGTAGAAACTTCTACTTCTGAACTCACTCTTCGTGGGAGGCGATTACCCGACCCACTGTCGCCGCGTTGGCGATCAGCGACCCGAGCAATAGTAGTTGTATCGTTACCCATTATGGGCGAGATCAATTATTTGCCCCGGTTCACCGAAGAGAACGGCGCCGCCGGCGACGTTCCCTTCGCAATCAGCACGAGAGACAGCAGCCCATCGGTTGTACTTGCCGCGGGCGGCCAAGCAAAGGCAATGAAGGTCACTGAATTACTGGACGGCGCGGTCCGTAGCCGAGCTATCTGCTACGGCAGCATGATCTTAGATATCACGCTCACGGGCATGTTTGTCGCACGCAGCTGCACAGGCGTCGCATGCCGCTTTACATGCGGCGCAATGTGCATGCTTGTCAGCATGCGCTGCACACGCCGCCGCACATGCCCTGCAAATATGTGCACAGAGCGTACAGAAATCACCGTGATGCTCCGATCCGCGAGCCAGCGCATTCATGGTTGCGCTACAAATATCGGCGCAATCGAGATTGATCAAGGCGCAATTGGCTGCGCCACCTTCGCGAATGTCAGCCGCAGCACACGCCTGGGCTGCATGGATAGCTTCTTCACATGCCTCGATACAGGCCTTCAGGTTGTTTTCGTGCATTTTGGTAGTTTGCATATGGTCTCCATAGCGGGTTAAAAAAGAGAATGATTCTCATGCATTCGCAATGTTAGACCTAAGCGCAATAATTACGCGCGGAATTGGAAATTGCCTCGCCGTCTGCAGACAGAAAAACCGTGCGAACCTGCCGATCAAGCCGGTCCCCGCTCGACATCACCTGCATCTGTCTCGCCCCCGCTTTCGACATCGCGCCTGTTTGCCGACCTCCCGGAATCTTCGACGCTGTCGATCACGGGAGATGCATCGCTATCTACACGCTCGACATCGACGGCGACGTCCATTCCAGGCGCCGTCTCAACATCGGTTTCGCTCTCGGGACACCCGGGACCGTCTTGAGACGGTGCGGGGCTTGCGCACATTTTTTTTGTTGCCATCAAAATTCTCCAAAATACGAATCAGTATTACCTCTGGTTGCCAGCCGTTCCGATTCACAACCAACTCTCGGGATGAAAATACTGCTTTCGATTTACGCGATTTCGATTGGTCGTAACGACTTTACAAGGTCGTCCATTTCCTTCAGTTGCGAAAGAAATGCATCGAGGACGTTGAGGGGCAAGGCGCTAGGGCCATCGCATTTCGCGGAATCCGGATCTGGGTGGGCTTCCAGGAAGATTCCACCCAGGCCCACGGCGACGCCGGCGCGGGCCAACTCCACGATTTGCCCACGCCTTCCTCCAGACGTCGGACTCATCGGGTCACGCTGTTGCAGTGCATGGGTTACGTCGAAAACAAGTGGTATGCCGGGGCAGGCCTTCTTCATCACGCCGAAACCCAGCATGTCGACGACGAGGTTGTCGTATCCGAAGCAGGTGCCGCGATCGCACAACATGACCTGATCGTTGCCCGCCTCTTTGAATTTTTCGACGATAAGGGAAGTCTGCGCTGGACTGAGGAACTGAGGCTTCTTGATATTGATAACCCGTCCCGTTTTCGCAAGCGCAACAACAAGGTCGGTCTGCCTGGCCAGGAACGCAGGCAACTGCAGCACGTCGACGGTTTCAGCGACCACGGCGGCCTGCGCGGGTTCGTGAATATCGGTGAGAACCGGGACCCCAAAGGTCGTTTTGACTTTCTCCAGCATCCGCATGCCGGACTCGAGTCCAGGGCCGCGAAACGAACGTATCGATGATCGGTTCGCTTTGTCGAAGCTCGCCTTGAACACGTAGGGAATGCCCAACCTTTCCGTCACCCGGACGAATTCTTCGCAGGTACGGAGCGCCAATTCAAGTGATTCGAGCACATTGATTCCGCCGAACACAACCAACGGCGCGTCGTTTCCTATCTTCACACTCTCAGCAATTTTGATCATCGTAATTTTCCTCTGTGCGACCGCACTTCGCAGATCCGTAAGCGATTGAAGGCACACACCGTGCGGCCGGGTGATTGATTTTTTTGCCGCAGCCTTACCTCATATCAGCATATCGATCATGAAGAGCAGGATGAACCCGAGGAAGAACATCGCCGCCTGGACGGGTGTTTCCTTGCCTTCGTGCGC
>JGI24770J26754_10000726_pt1 | contig 23812 bp, 27 predicted proteins | sample LakOneMetagenome_FD_26754 | JGI IMG/M metagenome (IMG submission 26754) | reverse complement strand
AAGCCGATGAGCGAAGCAGTCGCGCAGAATGTCTCGCGCCTTCGCGAACTGTGGGAGGAAGGCCTATCGCGCTTCGGCGGGTCCTGGCTGGCTGGCGACGCGTTCAGCGCGGTCGATGCCTTTTTCGCGCCGGTTGCCTATCGCGTGCGGACTTATGCGCTCGATGTCGGTGCGGGGCAGGCCTGGGTGGATCGCATCCTAGCGCATCCGGCGATGCAGCAATGGGAAGCCGAAGCACTGGCCGAAAGCTGGCGTGAGATCTCGCATGAGGAAGAGTTGCGCGCCTGCGGCGACGTGATCGCGGATTATCGGACCGGCTGAGCAGCCTCTCAAATCAGCCCAGCGGTCTCCGCGCCAAGCCAAAGGCCGAGCCCGAGGAACAGCAAAGCGGCCACGACCTGGACCGTTCGTAGCGGCACGCGCTTCACCAGTTCGTGCCCCATATAGACGGCGGGCACGTTTGCGATCATCATGCCAAGCGTGGTGCCCATCGTTACCCAGACGACGCTCTGGAAACGCGCGCCCAGTGCAATCGTGGCGATCTGCGTCTTGTCCCCGATCTCGACGATAAAAAAGGCGATGCAGGTCGTGACGAACGGCCCGAAGCGGCTCGCCTCCCCGCTTTCGTCATCAGCCTTGTCGGGGATCAGGGTCCAGCCGGCCATGGCTATGAAAGATGCTGCCACGGCATAGCGGAACCACGGCCCGTCGAGCAGCGAGGCAACCGCAACGCCGGCGAAAGCCGCAAGCGCATGATTGGCCAGCGTTGCTGCCAAAATGCCCGCAATGATTGGCAAGGGCTTGCGGAAGCGCGTGGCGAGGATGATCGCAAGAAGCTGGGTCTTGTCGCCCATTTCGGCAAGCGCCACGATCAATGTGGAAGTGAGAAGGGCGTCCATGGTGCGGCCCGGTAACGGCCCTGCGCGCGCGGAACAATAGGGGCATTACCTAGCGGGCGCGATAAACACCCTCGTTCAGGTGCGGGAGCCACCGCCGGAATGTATATTCGACGAGGAAGATGGCCAGCGCGGTCAGCCCGAGCCCGGCAACGATATCGACAAGATAATGCCAGCGTGTCGCGATAGCCTCGATCATGATGAAGGCGAAAAGGGGCAGATAGAGCCAGCTCAAATGCCGTTCATGGCGCCACGCATAATAGGCGAATACGGCAGACGACGCGACGTGTAGCGACGGCATGGCCCCAAGGCCCGTCGCCAGGAATTGCGGCCCTTCCTTTGCGAACCAGGGGATCCCTCCCGGCAGCGAGGCGTTGTGGGCCCCCAGCATGAACAGCTGCCGGTGGCTTTCAAGGGCATTGGCGCCATGTTCGTAGATGAACGGGCCGAGAGCAGGCATGGCGAGATAGCTCAGCCCTCCCAGGACATGGACCAGCATCGCCGTCAGCACGGCCTTGCGGAAGACCAGGAATGACCGCGATGAATGGACGATGATACTGCACCCGAACATGGCCAGAAATGCAAAGAGGTACAGCCAGTCGATCGGGCCAATCACAAGGGCAAGCATCCGGTGAATGGCAAGCGAGCCGTCGATAGCAGGTCGAAGCGTCTCGTCGATCTGCCAGAACCGGTAATCCCAGACGGCCGGATTGATGACGTGCGCCCAAAGCTTGATGTTGAAATGGATGATCAGGATCGCGCCATAGGAAACAAGGACAGTCGCGAAATAGAGCGCGCGCGCGGCGCGCTGGGTAAGAAATGTAATCAGCAGCCCGGCCGCGACGACGAGCGCGGGCACAAGGTTTCCCATGCCGGTGAACGCCAGCGAAGAGGAGGCCGGAAGGCTGATCGGCAGCCCGAAAATACGGCCAATGCTCAAGCCAATGGCGACGAACGCCAGCGCCAGGAAGATTTCGGGAAGGGGAAGATGGAATCGAAGCGCAATCCGCGCGGGTGCAACAGTAGTTGGCGCGGGGATTGCGCCGGCCGCTTCCGCCGAACTTGCCATCATTTATTCCGAATCGCGACCTTTTTTGGTATGGTTGTGCGGGCTTAGAGGCAGCGCCCGGCCATTGCTACAGATTTGAGGCAGGCGGGTGGCAGCGAACGCCCAGCGCCCGTGTGCCGGATTGCTGCGGGAGAACGGCAAAATGATGATCATTCCGCCTTGCCTTTCAGGGGCGCACCGCTAAGCCGCCCGCCATGGCCTCACGACCTCGCACCCTTTATGAAAAGATCTGGGACGCCCATATCGTCGACCGGCGCACGGATGGCACGTGCCTGATCTTTATCGATCGCCACCTCGTCCATGAAGTCACGAGTCCGCAGGCCTTCGAAGGGCTCCGCGTGGCCGGGCGCACGGTGCGCCGCCCGGACCTGACGCTCGCCGTCCCTGATCACAACCTGCCGACCACGCCGCGTAAGGACGCGGCCGGCAACCGCCTGCCGATCGCCGATCCCGAAAGCGCGCAGCAGCTCGTCGCGCTCGAGCACAACGCGCCCGAATTCGGAATTCGCTATATCGGCGCGACCGACCGGGAACAGGGCATCGTCCATGTCGTCGGGCCGGAACAGGGCTTCTCTTTACCCGGCACCACGATCGTATGTGGAGACAGCCATACCGCCTGTCATGGCGGGCTTGGCGCGCTGGCCTTCGGGATCGGCACATCCGAGGTCGAGCATGTGCTCGCCACGCAGACGCTGTTGCTGACCCCTTCGAAGACAATGGAAGTGCGAGTCGAAGGCACCCTTGGCCCGGGCGTGACTGCCAAGGATATGGCGCTTGAAATCATCCGGCGCATAGGCGCTGCGGGCGGCACGGGATCCGTCATCGAATATACTGGCTCGGCGATCCGCGCGTTGTCGGTCGAAGGCCGGCTGACAGTCTCGAACATGTCGATCGAAGGCGGCGCGCGCGCCGGGTTGATCGCCCCGGATGATGTGACTTTCGCCTATCTGAAAGGCCGCCCGATGGCGCCGAAGGGCGCGGACTGGGATGCGGCCGTCGCTTATTGGCGCACGCTGGCGACCGATCCGGGTGCGGTCTATGACCGGACGGTGGTCATCGACGCGGGCGAGATCGCCCCCAACGTGACTTGGGGCACCAGCCCCGAAGACGTGGTTCCGATCACGGGCGTCGTGCCCGATCCGACGAGCTTCGCCGATCCGTCGAAGCAGGAAGCGGCGCAGAAATCGCTGGCCTATATGGGGCTGACGCCGGGCACTCGGATGCAGGACGTTTCGGTCGAGAACATCTTCATCGGCAGCTGCACCAACAGTCGGATAGAAGACCTGCGCGCCGCCGCCGCTATCCTCAAGGGGCGCAAAAAGGCCGCCGGTGTCAAATGGGCGATCGTCGTCCCCGGCTCGGGTCTTGTGAAAGAGCAGGCAGAGGCAGAGGGGCTTGACCGCATCTTCGTCGAGGCGGGCCTCGAATGGCGTGAGCCGGGCTGCTCGGCCTGTCTCGGCATGAACCCTGACAAGGTGCCGCCGGGCGAGCGCGCCGCTTCGACATCGAACCGGAACTTCGTCGGCCGACAGGGGCCGGGCGCCCGCACCCACCTTGTCTCGCCCGCGATGGCGGCCGCGGCCGCAGTGACGGGGCGGCTCACCGATGTGCGCGAACTGGTGAATGACGATCGATGAAGCGGGCACCGACATTGGCAATCCTTCCCTTGGCGGTTGCAACAATGGCCGTCTGCAGCGCGTCGCTCGCGGAAGTGCCGCTTTCCATTGCGGCGAGCGGCCATGCGACCGTTCCGGTCAAAATCGAGGGTAAGGGTGAGTTCCAATTCGTCCTGGATACCGGAGCTGAGGGAAGCGCACTTTATTCGCCGTTCGAGCAGCAGCACGACATTCCGCTGAGGGCGGAGACGACTCAGCTGCAAGGGCAGACCGGGGCCGCCGCCGTTCGGCTTGCGGACCTTCCGCCGCTTTTGCTCGATGGTGTGAAGGTCGAGAAAGTTGTTGCGGTCGTCCTCGATCCCCGTGCCGATGGCATTCCCCTCGCCGGGATTGTCGGGCTTGATGTGTTCGGCGGTTCGCTGCTGGATTTTGACCTGGCTCATGGCCGCGCCCGCCTCCTACCCAGCGGAGCCGCGATTGAAGGCTTCAGGGCTGGAATGGCGATTGCGGCCGGCTCGACCACCGGAGGACTGCTGACCTTTCCCGTCAGGATCGGCAACGCGCAGGCAATCGCTGTCCTCGATACGGGAGCCCGCAAGACGCGCATCAACTGGCGGCTGGGGCGGATTCTCGGGCTCGACCGTGTCGATCTTGGCAAGGGCGAAGTGATCCAGGGGGCGACGAACATGCCGGTCGAAACTTCGGTGGCCATTGTGAAGAATGTTAGCTTCGGCGGCGTAAAGCTTGAAACTGCGCCGGTTCTGGTTGCCGATTTGCCTGTTTTCGAATTGCTCGGCGTGGCCGATCGCCCAGCTATCATCTTTGGAATGGACTGGCTGTCAAATGTGAGAATGGCCGTGGACTTTCCCTTGAAACGAATCTGGTTCAGCAAGGCGCGCTCATGAATCCTGTGTCAGTCATCCACGGCAAGGCCTATCCGTTCGGGCTGAAGAACGTCGATACCGACGTCATCATCCCGGCGCATTGGCTGAAGACGATCAGCCGCGCCGGGCTGGGGCGCGGCGCGTTCGAAACGGTCAGGAGCGAGCCCGGCAATGTTTTCGACGATCCGGCCTATGCAGGTGCGCCGATCCTGATCGCAGGCGACAATTTCGGGTGCGGATCGAGCCGCGAACATGCCGCCTGGGCACTCGGCGACATGGGCATCAAGGCGGTCATCGCTCCGAGCTTTTCCGATATTTTTTCCGGCAATGCCTTCAAGAACGGAATCCTCACTGTCGTTCTGCCGCAGGAGGCGATCGACCGGCTGATGGAAGTTGCAAAGACCGACGACATCCATGTCGATCTTGACAGCCAGACCGTCACCACGCTGTTCCAGGACCGTTTCGCTTTCGAAATCGATCCGTTTCGCAAGGCTTGCCTGGCGGGTGGGCTTGATGAAATCGGCATGACCATGTCTATGGATGCGCAAATCAGCAATTATGAGAAACGAGCGGCCGCTGCATGGCCGTGGCAGGCAGGAGGTGCGAACGCATGAAGGCGCTGTTGTCGAAAGCCGTGGGCGGCCCCGAAACGCTTGTCCTGGAGGAAATCCCCGATCCCGTTGCCGGGCCGGGTCAGATCCTGGTCAACGTCAAGGCCTGTTCGGTCAACTATCCCGACGTGCTGATCATCGAGGATAAATATCAGTTCAAGCCGCCCCGGCCGTTCGCACCGGGAAGCGAGATTGCGGGCGTTGTCGACGCGGTGGGCGACGGAGTGACTCAGTGGAAACCGGGAGACCGGGTGCTCTCGACAACGGGTTCCGGCGGGATGGTCGAAAAGATTGTCCTCGGCGAAAGCCAGGCCTTCGCGCTTCCGCCCGAACGCAGTTTCGAGGAAGGCGCTTCGTTGCTGCTGACCTATGGCACGACGATCCACGCGCTGCTCGATCGCGGGCATCTGAAGGAAGGTGAGACCCTGCTCGTGCTTGGCGCGGCAGGTGGCGTCGGCATGGCGGCCGTCGAACTCGGCAAGGCTTTTGGCGCGCGGGTCGTTGCCGCGGTTTCGACCGAGGAGAAGGCAGCCGCTGCGAAGTCGGCCGGGGCGGACGAGACGATCCTCTACGGCACCGCGCCGTTCGACAAGGATCAGTCCAAGGCGCTCGCCGAAGCGTTCAAGGCCATCCTCGGGCCCAAGGGCGCCGATGTGATCTACGACGCGGTCGGTGGCGACTATTGCGAGCCCGCGTTGCGCTCGATCGCCTGGGAAGGCCGCTACCTCGTGGTCGGTTTCCCCGCGGGCATCCCGAAGCTGCCGCTCAATCTCACGCTCCTGAAGAGCTGCGATGTGTGCGGCGTATTCTGGGGCGCCTTTGCCCAGCGCAGCCCCGAGGCCAACCGGGGCAATATCGAGCGGCTGTTCCGGCTCTGGAAGGAAGGCCGGATCGCGCCACGCGTGACCGAGGTCTTCCCGTTCGAACGCGGCGGCGAAGCGATCGCGAAAATGGGCGCGCGCGGGGCCATCGGCAAGCTGGTGGTCAGGATCGGCGATTGAAGCCACTGCCGCTCGCGCCTATTTGGGTATATGAGTTTCGATTGAAGGGATGAAGATGACAACATTCGATGATCGCGAAAAGGCACATGAGGCCAAATTTGTCCGCGACGAGGAAATGGTTTTTCGCGTGACGGCGCGGCGTAACCGGCTTCTTGGGCAATGGGCGGCTTCGCGTATGGGCCTGACGCCCGAGGAAACCGATTCCTATGCGAAGAGCGTGGTTCAGGCCGATTTCGAGGAAGTCGGCGATGAGGATGTCATCCGCAAATTGCTCGGCGATCTGACGGCCGCGCAGGTCGAGACGAGCGACGAGGAGATTCGCAAGGCGCTTTCCGACCTGACGGTCGAGGCGCGCCGCCAGCTCATGGAGTCGATGTAGTCCCATGCCGATGGCGGCAGAGGACATCGAAGCGATGATATGCGCCGCCATTCCCGATGCGGCGGTCGAGATCACCGACCTTGCCGGTGATGGCGATCACTATGCGGCCAAAGTCACGAGTGCGGCCTTTGCCGGGCTTCCGAGGGTCAGACAGCACCAGATGGTCTATGCAGCGCTTGGCGGCCGGATGGGCGGCGTGCTTCACGCGCTCCAGCTGACGACGGGCGCGCCCGGCTAGAGCGTCCGCAATGCTTCGGACGGGCGTGCCGAGAGGACCGGCAGCGCGCCGATCAGGGCCAGCACGAGCGTTCCGAGTCCCCCTGCCGCAATCGTGCCAAGAACGATGCCCCAGTCCGGGGCCCATTCGAGTTCGAAGATCGCGGTCACGACATACCAGCCCGCAACGCTGCCAATCGCAAGCGCGACGAGCGAGAGGGTCAGGGCCAATATGGCATATTCGATCGCCTGCACCGTCAGCACCTGCGCGCGCGTGGCGCCAAGGAGCTTGAGCAGTACTGCATCATAGCTGCGCGACCGTCGGGCCGCCGCCACCGCCCCCATCAGCACCGCGATTCCGGCCAACACGGCAACCGATGCCGCCACGGCAATCGCCGATCCCAATTGCCGCATGATATCGCCCACTTGCGTCACCACGTCCTTTACCCGGATCATGGAGACGGCCGGAAAGCCGTTCGAGACGGTGCGGCTGATCGCGGACTCGGCCTTGGTCGCCGTCCCGATCGTCGCAGCGAGCGTATAGGGCGCGGCCTCCAACGTGCCGGGCGAAAAGACCAGCACGAAATTGAAGCCCAGCGTGTCCCAGTTGATTTCGCGGAACGAAGCGATCTTCGCCTCGATCTCGACTCCCAGCACCGAAATGGTCAGCCTGTCGCCCAGTTTGAGGCCCGTGGCCTTGGCCGCGCGCTCGTCGATCGAGACCAAAGGCGGCCCGGCATAATCGGCAGGCCACCATTTGCCCTCGGTAATCCGGCTTCCCTCGGGGATGGCGCGCGCGAAGGTCAGGCCGCGATCGCCGCGCAGGAACCAAGCTTCTTCGGGAATGTCCTTCATATCGGCGACGCGCTGGTCGTTGAGCGCGACCACCGGCCCGCGCAAAGTCGGGACGGTCACGATCTCGGCCTTGGGTGCGACGGCGTTGACCGATGCCCGGAAGCGCGCCTCGTCATCCTTGGGGATGTCGAGTGCGAAGAAGCTCGGTGCGCGCTTGGGGATTGTATTGTCGATCGCGGTGTTGAGGCTGGTCTGGATCGTTGCCAGTGTTGCGAACAGCGTCAGCCCGAGCCCCAGCGCGACCACCAGCCGCCCGGTCTGCGCACCGGGGCGGTGCAGCCCGGCCAGCGCCAGCCGCGCGAGCGGCGCTTTCGGGCGGGGCAGGGCGGCGGCGATTCGCCGGATCAGCCAGCCCAGCCCGGCAAGCAGGGCAAGAAGGCCAAGGGCCGAGCCGATAAAACTTGCCGCAAACATCGGATCGCGCGCTGTAGTAATGGCAATAGTTGCGATCAGCCCGGCAATCGCTGCCATCGCGCCAATTACCGGCAGGCTGGGGCGCTGCGCCAGTTCGACCTGGTCGCGAAACAGGCTGGCCGCCGTCACGGCGCGGGCGCGGACGAGCGGCGCCAGCGAAAAGAGCAGGGCAATCAGCAGCCCGTAAAGCGCGCCGAGCGTCAGCGGGGCGGGGTAGAGGTCGAGCCGGGGTGTGACCGGCAGCAGGTCTCCGGCCAGCGTCGCAACCGCCCAGGGCACCAGCGCGCCAGTCGCCAGCCCGGCGACGATGGCCGCCGCCGAAACCAGTCCGATCTGGATCAGGTAGGTCTGGAAGATCGTCCGCGAAGACGCGCCGAGGACTTTCAGCGTGGCAATGCTCTCACGCTTCCCGTCGAGCCAAGACGCCACGCCATTCCCGACGCCGATCCCCGCAACCGCAAGTGCCGTCAGCCCGATGAGCGCAAGAAATTGCCCAAGCCGTTCGATAAAACGCCGCGTGCCCGGCGCGCCGTTGCTGCGGTCGCGATAGTCCCAGCCTGCGCCGGCAAACTGTTTCGACAGCGCGGCCGTGGTTTTGGCGGGGTCGACGTCAGGCCTCAGCTTCACGCGATATTTGCTCGTATAAAGGCTGCCCGGCTGGATCAGCCCGGTCGCATCGACACCGGCCTTGTCGGCCATCACGACCGGCCCGAGCGTGAAGCCTTCGCCAACTCTATCAGGCTCTTCGGCAATGATCCCGACGATCCGGAACTGCGCCTCTCCGACGCGAATCCGGCTCCCCACCTTGAGGTCCAGTTTTTCGGCCAGGGCCGGGGCGATGGCCACATCGGTGCCCGAGGGCCGCGCCGCCAGCGCCCCCGGGGCCATGCGGAGCGCGCCATAGAGCGGATAGCGCGCGTCGATGCCCTTGAGTTCGATCAACAGCGACTGATTGCCGTCCAGCGTCGCGGCCATTGCGCGCATCTGCGTGGTTTCGGAAAGCGTGCCGAGCCGGGCAAAGGCCGCGCGCTCTTCATCGGTCGCGCTGCGCTGCGCCGCCTCCGCCTGAATGTCGCCGCCAAGGATGACCTGCCCGCGCTCCGAAAGCCCGGTCAGGATCGCGGTCGAAAGGCTGCCGATTCCGGCGAGCGCCGCAACCCCGAGGAACAGGCACACGGCGAGCAGCCTGAGCCCTGCCTTCGAGCCGCGCAAGGCGAGCCGCAACGCGTGCCTCACGCGGCAGCCTTGTCGGCAATGATCCGGCCGTCCTGCATCTCGACAACGCGGCGGCAGCGCGCGGCAAGCGCCGGATCGTGCGTGATGATGAACAAGGTCGCGCCGGTATCGGCCTGCCGCGCGAACAGCAGGTCCATGATCGCGGCACCCGTCTTCGCATCGAGATTGCCGGTCGGTTCGTCGGCGAAAAGGATCTGCGGGCGCGGCGCCAGCGCGCGGGCGATCGCCACACGCTGCTGTTCGCCGCCCGAAAGCTGCGCGGGATAATGGTGGGTGCGTTCGGCAAGGCCGACCAGCGCCAGTTCCTCGCGTGCGCGTTCGAACGGCGCATTTATCCCCGCAAGCTCAAGCGGGACCGCGACATTCTCGAGCGCCGTCATTGTCGGGAGCAAATGGAAGGCCTGGAGGATGATCCCGATCCGCCCGCGCCGGGCCAGCGCCAGCCCGTCCTCGTCGAGCAGGCCGAAATCCGCGCCCGCAATCTCGATATCCCCGCCCGAGGCGCGCTCGAGCCCGGCGAGAACCGCCATCAGCGAAGACTTGCCCGACCCCGATGCGCCGAGCAGCGCGACGGTCTCTCCATTACGGACCGACAGGTCGATCCCGCGCAGGATTTCGACGCGCGCGTCCTTTTCTCCGAGTGTCAGCGTGACATTGCGGGCATTCATCACAATATGGGGGGAAGGCATTGAGGACTTTTCCGATGAAGCGTTTGGTTGCATATGGGTGGGCTTTGGCATTTCTCCAAGCGGTGGCGCTGCTTTTTGCGCAACCCGCCTTTGCAAAGAACAAGCTCGTCCTTGCATTCGGAGATAGCCTGACCGCCGGTTACGGCCTCAAACCCAATGACAGCTTCCCCGCGCAATTGCAGGCCGCGCTGATCCGGGGCGGCATTCCGGCGCGGGTGCACAATGCCGGCGTCTCGGGCGATACGAGTGCTGCGGGGCGGGGGCGGCTGGCCTTCGTGCTGGCGGGGCTCAAGGCGAAGCCCGATCTCGTCATCCTCGAACTCGGCGCGAATGACATGCTGCGCGGGCTGAAGCCCGACCAGACGCGTGCCAACCTCGACGCCATCCTTGCCGAACTGAAGAAGCGGGGAATCCCCGTGATCGTCGCAGGCATGCGCGCCTCACCCAATCTTGGGAAGATGTATCAGGCGCAGTTTGATCCGATCTTCGGGAGCCTTGCAAAAAAGCATGGTGCGCGGCTCTACCCCTTCTTCATGAACGGCGTAACGCCCAACCGGACGCTGCTGATTGCGGATCAGATACACCCCAATCCGAAGGGCGTGGCGATCATCGTCAGGGGGATTTACCCGCTGGTGGCGGGAGCTTTGCGGTAGAGGGTGTTGGAAGGTTGACGGCAGATTTGGGGTTGGAAGCGGACGTAGGTGACCATTTAGTCGGTCTTTAACAGTATTTCTCTACCGCCACACTGAGAGTTTCAGTGGAGAAGCCAAATGCACGAAGGCGAAATGAGCAAGATAAAAATAGGGATTGCAACACTGGCAGGTTTTTCAGGCTATTTTCTCTTTCGCCTAGATGGTGTATCCTTTGAAACGATGTTGGCCGCAATCATTTCGATTGCGATCGCCATGGTAATTGGCTGTCCTCTCGGCTTGTTGGCAGGGCATTTGATAAGCCGGGATAGCGATGTCGACACCACGGCCTATCGCGTCATCGCCTGGGCAAACTTGGTTTCTTGGCTTGTTCCTGTAATCGGCATGACGGTGTCGTCCGTTGCATATCAATTCTCCCGGCGCTCCTACGCGAAGCAGCAATTATACTGGTGGCTGAGTCTCGTCGGCGGCATGCTCGCTTTTGCAAACGCAGGAATTGGCGGGGCGATTGAAATGACAGCGCAGCACAAGGGACTTCCAACCACTCCGATCGATCGGCACTCCTCAACCGCGGAGCGGTCTGCCGCGAGATGTGCGTTCGCTGCCCAGGAAGCTTGGTCAAACGCAGACTTTGAGACTTATTGCAGGCACCCGCAGTAGAGCCGAGCGGCTCATAATTCATGGAATCTAGGACCGCTCCACGTATGTCTGCAATAGGGCCGAAAGCAGGCATTGCGTTTTTCCAGCGTCTTCTCATCATCCCTTCCGACATCCGACATCCGACATCCGACATCCGACATCCGACATCCGACATCCGACGTCGGCGCGCCAACTCTGGCCTTTGCAGGCGTCCGCCAATATCCTGACGATCCGCCAAGCATTGAGGGGAGACGGAGAAAATGGCAAAAATCCTTGGCCTGGGCGGCCTGTTCTTCAAATCGGCCGATCCCGATGCGACTCGCGCCTGGTATACGCGCGTGCTCGGGATCGGGTTCGAAAGCTGGGGCGGGGTGGTCTTCCTGCCCGAGGTGGCGGCGGCGCATCCGGGTGCGGGAACGGTGTTCAGCCCGTTCGGGTCGACGAGCGACTATTTCGCGCCCTCAGAAGCTCCGTTCATGTTCAATCTGATGGTCGACGATCTCGACGGCATGCTGGCTCGCTGCGCAGCCGAAGGGGTCGAACCGGTCAAGCTCTTTCCCGACGAGGGCAATGGCCGCTTCGCACACATCATGGACCCCGAGGGGCGGAAGATCGAACTATGGGAACCGAGGCCGATGGGCTGACATCGGTACAGCCGTCATTGCCAAGTAGCTGAGGTTGTGGGGAATTTACCCGATGGCGGCTGGGGTTTTCGATAGGGGTGCGCGGGAAAATGGACGTCAGTTGCAATCGCCGACATCGTCGGGACTCTACGTATTGTTCGGTTGTCGCTCTTCGCTGAATATTCCGGCCGCAGATATATACGGGAGAAGACCCATGCGCATCGGAGTGTTGAGCCTGGCGGCCGCCATACTGGTTTCTGGATGCATGAGCGATGGGGGGACCAACCGGCCTGAGCGGAACTGGCGCTACTATGACTATAACCGGCCCGACCCGACTTATGGCGGATATGAGGCCGACCGTTATTACCGGGAAGATCCTCGTTATCGTGAGCGCCGCTTGTCGACGAGGGACCGCGTCTATCGGGGGCAGGATGGGCGATATTATTGCCGCCGTTCCGATGGAACGACTGGACTGGTCGTCGGGGCCATCATTGGCGGCATTCTGGGCAATCAGATTGCACCGGGTCGGTCCGAGGTGCTTGGAACGATCCTCGGTGCCGGGGTTGGCGCCGCCGCAGGGCGGGCGATCGACCGGGGCGATGCCCGCTGCCGTTAATGCCGCTCTCTAAATAAAGGGCGATCGGCGCCAGGTTTCAATCGACGCCGGTCATCCGGAATCAAGGAGAAGCCTAAATGCGCAAGTTCATTCTTGTGACCGCGCTCGCGGCCCTCGCAATGCCGGCGGCCCCGGCATCGGCCGCCCGGACGATGATCGGTTATACGGTCCGCTCGACCAATATGCGCGCCGGACCGGATTATGACTATCCCAGAGTGAGGCGCATCAGCCGAAACGCGCAAGTTTCGATCCATGGGTGCCTGCGGGACTGGAGCTGGTGCGATGTTGGCTATCGCTATGATCGCGGCTGGGTGGCCGGACGTGACCTGGTTGCCAATTACCAGGGCCGGCGGCGAGGCGTGTCATCCTATCTCGGCATCGGCGTGTTGACGTTTGTCTTCGGAAACTACTGGGAAAGCTATTATCGGAATCGCCCCTTCTATGGCGAGCGCACGCGCTGGGAACGCCACTATTACGATAACTACCAGCCGCATTGGGGGCCGCGGCCCCAGCCCCGGACGAACCCCGGCTTGACGCAGCATCCCGCAACCACCACGCCACCGGGGCAGGTCGATCGTGCCCGCCGCAAGCCCACGCCGCAGCTCGTGCCTGCCCCTCAGCCGGGAGACGAGAAGCGCAAGCCGCGGCCGGAGCATCCCGAACACCCCGACAAGCCGCAGTAGCACGCGCGGACAATGGAGTTCGCTGCCAACTGAAACGAATTGGAGGGACGTCACATGCTTTGGACCATAGCGAGCATATTGATTGTTTTGTGGCTTCTTGGATTTCTGGGATTCCATCTTGGTGGCGGATTGATCCACCTCCTCCTGGTGGTGGCGGTTGTGGTGATCCTTTTTCAGCTCATTTCCGGCCGGAAATTGCAGTAACAGACAATTCCGGCGACGGTGCCAAGGTATCCCCGCATTCGTTGGAATGGCGAGTGGGGATCGAGCCGGCATTCAAACTGAGACGCCACTGCGGCGTGCCTGGCCTGGATGGATTTGTGCGAATTGCGGCGCTACGGGGCAGCGAAGGCCTGCCCGGCCCCTACGCCTTTTCAAGCGTACATTGCAGCGGGTGCTGGTTCTGGCGGGCAAAGTCGATCACTTGCGTGACTTTGGTCTCTGCAACCTCGTAGGAAAAGATGCCGCACACGCCCACGCCCTTCTGGTGGACATGGAGCATCACGCGCGTCGCATCTTCCATGTTCATGCGAAAGAAGCGCTGGAGGCAGAGGACGACGAACTCCATCGGCGTGTAATCGTCGTTGAGCATCAGCACCTTGTAGGGCGTCGGCTTCTTGGTCTTGGTCCGCGTGCGTGTCGCGACGCCAAGCCCCGTCCCTTCATCGCCGTCGCGGTGTTCGGCCATGGCCTGAATCGGGATGGGGGCTTCGCTCATTGCTTACAGGATATGGTATCCTGCCCCATCAGGGCAAGATGGCATTGCAGCGAATCAGCGTAAACGGGGCATGAAAAAACGGCCGCCCCGGTCTTGCCGGGACGGCCGTTCTTTATTGCGTATCGATGCGCTTAGGCAGCGAGGCGAGTCTTCAGCTCTTCCGCAGCAACCGAATAGCGGCTCTGGATCGGCTGGAAGATTTCGCCGACGAGCTTCAGATACAGCTCGCTCGACTTCGAGAGCTCGGCAACGGCGCCATCGAACTGGCTGCGCGCGAAATCGCCCTGGAGCTTGAAGAGTTCGGTCGGGGTCTTGACGGCAGCGGCCGACTTGACGAGCGTCGAGGTCGCTTCGAAATTCTTGCGGCCATATTCGGCAGCCGACTGAGCGGCAGTCTGCGCGCCCTTGGCAGCGATCTTCGCCGCTTCGACGAACGCTTCAAGGTTCGCCTTGTTGAACTCGGCGGCTTCCTTGGCAACAGTGCCGGCCTTTTCGAAGGCAGCCTTGGCGCGGACGTTCACGTCCTTGAACACTTCGGTGGCCTTTTCGCTGAACTCGGCAGTGGCCTTCTTCACGGTTTCTTCAACCTGCTTCACGGTATCGGTCATGGTCTTCAATCCTTTCGGGGCGGCAAGGGGAGCCGCTTTGGGTGTTACAATACGCTTTGCTTTGACAGCCTTCGGGGCAGTCGTCTTCCTGGCCTTGGCAACCGGCTTTGCAGCGGCCTTGGCGACAATCTTCGGAGCTGCGACGACCGGCTTTGCAACCGGCTTCGCTTCAACCTTGGGTGTGGCGGCAACGGGCGTGGCGACAGGCTTGGCCTCGACCACAGGGGTTACGACCGCAACTTCGGGTTTGGCTTCGATCACCGGCGTCACGACGACCGGTTCGGCTTCGATCTTGGATGCCTTTTCGGCGGGAACACTGGCCATGTCGGACTCCATCAGTCTTATGTTGCAGTGCACAATAGTGTTTCGATTCGGGATTTGCAAGCAATATTTGTGCAGTGCAACATTTTTCCTGAAAGCGAGACTATGCCGCGATCGTGACAGGCCGATGAACTAAGCTCGTGCCGCCCACTCCTCGGCAAGGATCGAGAAGACCCCGGTATCGCGGACATGGCCGTTCCAGGTGATCCGTTCGGCGCGCAACACGCCTTCCTTGACGGCGCCCAGCTTCCGCACGGCCGCTTGCGATCGCCCGTTGCGCTCATCGATGCGGAATTCGACCCGCCGAATGCCACAGGCAAAGGCGCGATCGAGCAGCAATTGCTTTATCCGGCCGTTCAGCCCGGTTCCACGCGTCGCCGGGGCAATGAACGTCCCGCCGATCTCGAGCGCCTGGCGGTCGAGCGCAAGGTTCAGGAAGCCCGACATGCCGATCACCGCGCCATCGACGATCAGCGCGAACGGCCGGCGGTTGGGATTGGCCAAGATCGCGTCGAAGACGGGATCGAAGCCCTCGCCCTGCATGTTGAACGGATAAATCCGCCAGATCTCGGTATCGGCGGCGCATGTGGCACGCAGCCCTTCGCGATGCTGTTCGGCCAGTTCCTCGAGATGGATTTCGCCGTCGTCCATTGGTGAGAACAGGGCTTCGGCGTCGATCATCGGGTCCGTTCCATGAAGTGCTTGCGGCAGAGCGCAACATAGCGGTCATTGCCGCCCACTTCGGTCTGCGCGCCTTCGCGAACCGCGCGGCCCTCCGCGTCAACCCGCAGGTTCATCGTCGATTTGCGTCCGCATTCGCAGACAGCCTTCAGTTCGACGAGCGTATCGGCCAGCGCCAGCAATTGCGCGCTGCCGGGAAACAGTTCGGCCTGGAAATCGGTCCTGAGGCCATAGGCAAGCACGGGGATGTTAAGCTCATCGCAGACACTCGCCAACTGGAAGACCTGTTCCTTTGTAAGAAACTGCGCCTCGTCGATCATCACACAGGCAAGCGGGCGACGGACATGCTCCGCTTCGATATCGGCGCGCAGATCGGTTTCCGGATCGAACAGGTTGGCCTCGGCGTCGAGCCCGATCCGCGAGGTAATCAGGCCGGTCGCGTATCGGTTGTCGAGCGCGGCGGTCCACAGCATCGTTTCCATGCCCCGCTCCTGATAGTTGAAGCTGGACTGGAGAAGCGTGGTCGATTTGCCCGCGTTCATCGACGAATAGTAGAAATAGAGCTTGGCCATCAGTCCGTCTCGCGAAGATCCTGTGCCACTTTCGGATCGCGGAGCAGCTGGTCGATATGCGTCCCTTCGTCGAAACTCTCATCGGCGAGGAATTTGAGCTTCGCCGCATATTTCTGCCGCACCCGCGCCGCAACCTCGCGCTGGAGAAAGGCCGTGTTGGTCCGAAGCGCCTTGATCACGGCCTCTTCGTCCTTGCCCAGGAGCGGCTTTACGAACACCGTCGCGTGCCTGAGGTCCGGTGACATGCGAACCTCGGTGATCGAAACCGGGTGCTTGGTCAGCACATCGTCATGCACTTCGCCGCGCATGAGGATTTCGGAAAGGACATGGCGCACCTGCTCGCCCACGCGCAACAGGCGGACAGAGCGGGTTTCGGATTTATTGGAGTGATCAGAAATCATCACTCTCGTTTTCTCGGATACTTGAGGGAGTTGAACGATTCATCTCCAATCCCTTTAGAACAGCGCCAGTTACGAAAATTGCACCTCCATAACCCACCACAAAACCGAAATCATTTAGGCCATCATAGTCGTGGGTCCAACTATACGGAAAGACGGCCACTGACCCTTTGAATCCGACTATTAGGAGGATCACAAATCCAACGATCTTTAGCCAAGATTCCATAGCATCGTTCCTGCACTAACGCTCACAGCGTCCGTTCGCGCTCCTCGACCTCGAAGGTTTCGAGGAAGTCGCCCGCCTTGATGTCCGTCGTGGCCTCAAGCGTGACGCCGCATTCGAGCCCGGCACGCACTTCCGGCACATCGTCCTTGAACCGCCGCAGTGACGCAATCGAGCCGGTATAGATGACAACATCGTCGCGGGTAACGCGGGCACGAAGCGCCTTCTTGATATAACCTTCGGTGACGAGCAGNCCCGCCGCCTTGCCGTGCTTGCCGGCCGGGAAGACTTCGCGGATTTCGGCGCGGCCGACGACGGTTTCGAAATATTCGGGGCCAAGCTGGCCCGCCATTCCGGCGCGGATATCGTCGAGCAGGTCGTAGATCACGTCATAATATTTGAGCGCGACCCCCGCCTTTTCGGCAATCTCGCGTGCCTTGGCATTGGCGCGAACATTGAAGCCGATGATCGGAGCGCCCGAAGCCCGGGCCAGCGTTACATCGCTTTCTGTAATGCCGCCGACGCCCGAATGGAGCACGCGGGCCCGGATATCCTCATTGGGAATCTTGGCAAGGCTGCTAACAATCGCTTCGACCGTTCCCTGCACATCGCCCTTGATGACGAGCGGATATTCCTGCGCCTGCTTTTCCTTGAGTGCAGAGAACATCGATTCAAGGCTCGCCGGGCCGGTGCCGGTGCGCTTCTTCGTGGCTTCGCTGGCGCGATAGGCCGCAACTTCGCGGGCGCGGGCCTCGCTCTCGACCACCGACAGCGTGTCGCCCGCAGAAGGAACGCCGCTCAGGCCAAGGACTTCGACTGGAAGCGAAGGCCCGGCCTCGGAAATCTGCTGGCCCTTGTCGTTGACCATCGCACGGACACGGCCGCTTTCCGCACCGACAACAAAGATGTCGCCGGTCTTGAGCGTCCCGCGCTGGACGAGGATCGTCGCAACCGGGCCACGGCCCTTGTCGAGCTTGGCCTCGATCACCTTGCCTTCGGCGGGGCGATCAGGATTGGCCCTGAGCTCGGACAATTCAGCCTGGAGCTGGATCTTTTCGATCAGGTCATCAAGACCCTGCTTGGTCTTCGCCGAAACCTCGACTTCCTGGACATCGCCCGAAAGCGATTCGACGATCACTTCGTATTGCAACAGCTGCTCGCGCACCTTTTGCGGGTCCGCCTCATGCTTGTCGATCTTTGTTATCGCGACGATCATCGGAACGCCCGCGGCCTTCACATGGTTGATCGCTTCCACGGTCTGTGGCTTGGGGCCATCATCGGCCGCGACCACGATCACGACAATATCGGTCACGTTCGCGCCGCGCGCCCGCATTTCGGTAAAGGCTTCATGGCCCGGCGTGTCGAGGAAGGTGATCTTCGACTTGTCCTTCATCGTCAGCTGATAGGCGCCGATATGCTGGGTGATGCCGCCGGCTTCGCCCGCAACGACATCGGTGCCGCGCAGCGCATCGAGCAGCGAGGTCTTGCCATGATCGACATGGCCCATGATCGTGACGACCGGTGGGCGGGGCTTCAAGGTTTCAGGCGCATCCACATCCTCGTCATGCGCGATATCGATATCGGCATCGGAGACGCGCGTGATATTGTGCCCGAATTCGGTGACGAGCAGTTCGGCCGTATCCTGGTCGATCGTCTGCGTCAGCGTGACGGGCATGCCCATCTTGAACAGCGCCTTCACAAGATCGGCGCCGCGTTCGGCCATGCGGTTCGCAAGCTCCTGCACCGTGATCGCTTCGGGAACGCTGACATCGCGGATCTGCTTGACGGAAGGACCGCCCTGCATGTGACTGCGCTTTTCCTTTTCGCGCGCGCGCTTCAGGGCCGCGAGCGAACGGGCGCGGGCTCCTTCGCCATCGTCGAGCGCGCGGCTGACGGTCAGCTTGCCCGACTGGCGACGGTCATCGACTCCACGGCCGCGTGACGGGCGCTCGGGCTCGCGGCGCACAGGTACACCAGCGCCGTGGCGGCGCGGGCGATCGTCTTCCTCGGCGACGGCAGCAGGGGCGGCAGCGGTTGGTGCCGGGGCATTGGCCTCGCGCTCGGCAGCAAGTGCCGCCTGCCGGGCTTCTTCCTCCAGCGCCAGGCGCGCGGCTTCGACCGCGGCTTCCTCTGCCTTGCGGTTCTCCTCGGCGCGCCGCTTTTCTTCTTCGGTCGTCTGCTGTTTTGCCTGTTCCTCACGGCGGCGGGCGCCTTGGAGTGCAGCCATGCGTGCTTCTTCGGCTTCGCGCAGCAATTTCGCCTGGATTTCCTGGCGCGAAAGCTGTGGTTCGGCCGGAGCCTTGGGCGCCGGGGGAGGCGGAGGGGGCGGGGGAGCCGCTTCGACCTTGGTCTCGACAACCGGTGCGGCCTCAGCCTCGCCGGGCTTGCCAAGGATTCGGCGCCGCTTCACTTCCACGACGACGGTATTCTGCCGCCCGTGGCTGAAGCTCTGCTTGACCTGGCCCGTCTCGACTGTCCGCTTGATGCCAAGCGGTGCGCGCATGCCCAGTTTAGGTTTTTCCGTTTCGCTCATTTAGTAACCCAACTACCCTTCAATCCAAATCCGCGCCGCAGCCCGATGAACCTTGCAAACCCGTTTCGCAAGGCAAAGCGCTCAAATCGCGTCCGATAAATCTGTGCCAGCGGTCCAGCGCAGCGGCGATACGAGCGGCAGCCGCCCGATCCGTTACTGCGATATGGACCACATTTTCCCGTCCCAACGCCTGCGACAATATAGTGCGATCGGCGTCAAGAACCAACCCCGCGCGGGTGGAGCCTTCCATGTCCGATCCCACGCGCCAGGCCTGGTCGAGCTTGCGGTTGCCGTCCTCGCCCGCGTCACTGGCATGGAGCAATAACAGAACCTGGCCTTTTCGCGCCGCATCGGCAATCCGGTCCGAACCCGTGACAAGCGCGCCCGATCGTGCCTCGAGGCCCAGCCGGTCAAGCGCAACGCGCGCGAGCGCCGCTTCGGTGCGGGTGGCAAGATCATCAGGCACCGTGATGCTGCTGGTCTTGAAGGCGCGCATCAACGCACCCCGAAGCTTGCCCTTTGCAAGCGCGGCTTCAAGTGCCGTCCGGTCGACGCCAATCCATGCCCCGCGCCCCGGGGCCCGTGCGCGGACATCGGGGGCGACTTCGCCGTCTGGGCCGAGCGCAAGGCGTATCAAGCCACCCTTGGGCGCGCGATCACCGCTGATGATGCAGCGGCGTTCGGGTTCGTTTACCGGCTCATTGGGAGACGACCGCATTCGCGTCTCCCTCTTCTTCGAACCAGTGCGCGCGCGCGGCCATGATGATCTCGTTGCCCTGCTCTTCGCTCAGATTATATTCGGCGAGCACACCGCCCTTCGGTTCGGGCGAGCTCGACTTGCGACGCGGATCGACCCTTTTCTTCTGGATCAGCTCATCGGTCGCGAGATCGGCAAGATCGTCTAGCGTCTTGATGCCGGCCTTGCCGAGCGTGACGAGCATTGCCTCGTTCAAATGCGGCATTTCGGCAATCGCATCCTCGACGCCGAGTTCGCGGCGAAGCGTGCGATTGGCCTCCTCGCGACGGTCGAGCGCTTCCTGCGCGCGGCTCTGGAGTTCGGCAGCGAGTTCCTCGTCGAACCCTTCGATCCCGGCCAGTTCCTCGACGCCGACATAGGCGACTTCCTCGAGCGCGCCGAAGCCTTCGGCAACGAGCAGCTGGGCGAGCGTTTCGTCCACATCGAGCTCATTCTGGAACATTTCCGAATTCTCGACGAATTCGCGCTGACGCTTCTCGCTCGCATCGGTCTCTGTCATGATGTCGATGGCGGAGTTGGTGAGCTGCGAAGCGAGGCGGACATTCTGCCCGCGGCGGCCAATCGCCAGCGAAAGCTGATCATCGGGCACGACGACTTCGATCCGGCTTTCTTCTTCGTCGATGACCACGCGGCTGACCGTTGCCGGCTGGAGCGCGTTGACGACGAAGGTCGCCGTGTCTTCCGACCACGGAATGATGTCGATCTTCTCGCCCTGCATTTCCTGCACGACTGCCTGAACGCGGCTGCCCTTCATGCCGACGCACGCGCCGACCGGATCGATCGAGCTGTCGCGGCTGATGACGCCGATCTTGGCGCGGCTGCCCGGATCGCGCGCGGCGGCCTTGATCTCGATGACGCCGTCATAGATTTCGGGCACTTCCTGCGCGAACAGCTTCTTCATGAAGTCCGGATGCGCGCGGGAAAGGAAGATCTGCGGCCCCCGGTTCTCGCGCACCACGCGCAGGATCAGCGAACGGACCCGGTCGCCAACGCGGGCGACTTCACGCGGAATCTGCGCGTCGCGGCGGATCACGCCTTCCGCCCGGCCAAGATCGACCACGACATGGCCGAACTCGACGCGCTTGACGACGCCGGTGATGATCTCGCCCGCGCGGTCCTTGAATTCCTCATATTGCCGCTCGCGCTCGGCGTCGCGAACCTTCTGGAAGATGACCTGCTTTGCCGCCTGTGCGGCAATGCGCCCGAACTCGATCGGGGGCAGCGGGTCGACGATAAAGTCACCAACGACTGCTCCCGGCTGTAGCTTTTCGGCGTCCTTGAGATTCACCTGCTTGAAATAGTCATCGACCGCCTCGACGACCTCGACCACGCGCCACAACCGCATGTCGCCCGAAGCGGGATCGATCTTGGCGCGGATATCGTTCTCGGCGCCGTAACGGGCGCGGGCGGCGCGCTGGATCGCGTCTTCCATCGCCTCGAGCACGATGGCCTTGTCGATCAGCTTCTCGCGCGCGACAGAGTCTGCAATCGCAAGCAATTCAGCCTTGTTGGCGGAAATCGGGCTGGACATGAAAACTACCTCTCTTGTGAAATCGTATCGGCGCCCTCGGTGGAGAGCGGCGCCGTGGCCTTGATGAGTGCATCGGTCAGCAACAGCTTGGCGCTGGCGATGCTGGTGAAGGGAATATGGAGTGTTTCACGCGTCTTTGGCGTAACGATGATGACAGTTTCACCTTCGAGCCCGCCGAGCCGGCCATCGACCTGCTTGCGGCCTTCGATCGTCTCCGAAAGTTTGAGCCGTGCATCGAAACCTGCCCAGTCCGCATAATCGGTAAGACGCGTCAGCGGCCGGTCTATCCCCGGCGAACTCACTTCGAGCCGATAGGCCTCCTCGATCGGATCGGCCTCATCCAGCGTGTCGGAAATGCGGCGCGACAGTTCGGCGCAATCCTCGATGACAAGCTGGCGCGTATCGGGCCGTTCGGCCATTATCTGCAGGGTCGGGTCCGATTTGCCGCCGAACATGGCGACGCGCACCAGCTTCAGCCCCATTGCTGTTGCATGGGGTTCGATCAGCCTGGTCAGTGCGGCGATATCCGCCATCGGGTCTCCGGTCATAAATCCATGAGTTCTTGCCGCCGGACCCGTCGGGCCCGACCTCGTCAATGTTGCCAATGTCGAGAAACTCGGCTGCCCTCTAGCGCCAGTCGCGCCATAGCGCAAGCGCTGGCGGAGTTGCGGCGTCCGCATTATTCATGGCATGAATCGCCCTGGAGGTCTCATGTTCCGCAGCGCTGCACTGATTGTCCCGTTCGCTCTGGTCGCTTGCGGGGCGGGCGGTGGCGGTTCATCCGCCGCGTTGCCGTTCAGGATTGAGGAAGTTGCGCGCTTCGAACGGCCCTGGGCGATGGCCTTCCTGCCGGATGGCCGTGCGCTGATCACCGAAAAGGCGGGGCACCTCAAGCTCTGGCGCGAAGGTGGTAAGCCAGTTGAAGTGAGGGGAGCTCCGCCCGTCGCATACGAGGGCCAGGGCGGGTTCGGGGATATCGCCATCCATCCCGATTTTGCGCACAATCACATAGTCTATTTAAGCTGGGTCGAGCCAGGACCGGGCGGCAAAGGTGCCGCTGTCGGCCGTGCGACACTCGTAGAGGACGCCGGTGGCGCACGACTCGAAGGACTTCAGGCCATCTGGCGGCAGGAACCCAAGGTTTCGGGAAATGGCCATTTCGGCCATCGCCTCGCCTTTGGGCCCGATGGCATGCTCTATATTTCGTCGGGCGAACGCCAGAAGTTCGACCCCGCGCAAGACATGTCGGTCAATCTCGGCAAGGTCATCCGGCTGACCGATACGGGTATGATTCCTTCGGACAATCCCGGGTATGACAAGGGGCGGATCACCGCGCAGATCTGGACGCTTGGCCATCGCAACCCGCTGGGCCTTGCCTTCGACGGTGCCGGGCGTCTCTGGGAAATCGAAATGGGGCCGATGGGCGGAGACGAGGTCAACCTCATCGAACGTGGCAACAATTATGGTTGGCCGAGGGTTTCGAACGGTACGCACTATGACGGGCGCGATGTTCCCGATCATGCTCCGGGGGACGGCTTCACCGCGCCCAAGGTCTGGTGGAATCCAAGCATCTCGCCCTCGAGCCTGATGATCTATTCAGGCTCGAAATTCCCGCAATGGCGGGGCGATGCCTTTATCGGCGCCTTGTCCGGCCAGGCGCTGATCCGCGTCCATCTTGATGGAACCAACGCAAGCAAGGGCGATCAATGGGCAATGGAAAACCGTATTCGCGAGGTCGAACAGGGGCCTGACGGGGCAATCTGGCTGCTTGAAGATGGCGAAGATGGCCGTCTCCTCAAACTGACACCGAAATGACACAGTTGCCCAGCTTGCGGTGAATCGAGCGACAATCCGCTTGCCAGCACCCTTGGCATATGATGCATTCCGCACTGCAACATGTGAGGAATTCACGGGGGGGCAAATGACGTCCGGATCGATACCAGACTCAGGCACCATCGCCATCGCGGAACTTCGCGAATTTGCGAGCTTTTCCGCTGGCACCCAGCGCTATATCCGCCGTTCGCTCGATGTCGGGCTCGAACGAACCGATGCGTGCGCACGCTGGTCTCGCGACGTGGTCGAACAGGCCGGTATTCGCGTGCAGGAGCGCGTCTATGAAAAGCTGCCCGAAATCCGCGGCCGCGTGCCGGAGGATATGGGCCTCGAATGGGTTGAACCCTTCATGGCGCCGCTGGTGACGGTTTCGGCCTTCGATCTCGCGCAGGAACGCCTGCCAAGCTTCAGCGCCTATCGCTTTCTCTACGAACGGTTGATCGGCGCGGCGGCGCGGCCATGGCTTCCCGGGGCGTTCTGTGCGGCGGCTTCGCTTCCCCATATCGCTCCCGACCGGCGGCTCGACCTGCTCCAGTCGATCAGCGAGAATGCGGCGACCG
>JGI24770J26754_10000706_pt1 | contig 24199 bp, 24 predicted proteins | sample LakOneMetagenome_FD_26754 | JGI IMG/M metagenome (IMG submission 26754) | reverse complement strand
GGCCGAGCCTTGGGAGTTCCATTGCGCAAGTCCACCAAGGACCGCATCCCAGCCGGCTCGCCAACGGACACCACCAACGTCGTGGAACAGCCGGATGAGCCCTTCTTCACGGTGAACGAGACCGGCACTGGCGGCACTTCGACATCATGCCTGTGTTATGAGTTGACGCAGCAGCAGCAGCAGCAGCAGCAGCAGCAGCAGCAGCGACCGACGACCAGCGCGCGCCTCTCGGACGCGGTCCAGCAGTCCTGCGCATCTGCATCGCCGACGACGGCGCACAGATCCATGTTAGCCGTACCGACGGCGATGTCGTTGCCGATCCTGGCAACGTCGAGCACGTCGGACTCGTAGTTGAGTGCGAGGACGAGCAGCCGGTGTCGAACTTCAACCACGACACAGGCGACTTCGAATGCCCCCCATCGCCTTTGCCATCGCAGAAAACCAAGGTCGAGGCGGTAGTCACGCAAGCCTTGCAATCGCTGGCAGCTGTACGCAAAGCCCAACAGAAGGAGCAGCATCATGACTGAAGTAACTATGGACACGCAGTTCGGCGCTGCAGCGGCCCCGGCAGATGCAGTACTGGAGATCCTCGTGGTGATGGACGCGAAGTACGACGATCCCGAATACATGGCGGCAATGGACGCTTCCAGCGCCAGCCTGGCGCATCAAGCAGGAACGGCAGCAGCAGTTTGGGCAGGCACCTCCGTCGAAGGATCTGCGCGCGCCGTGCTATATCACGTCGACGACGACATGCCGCTAGGTGCTGTCCAAAACTCCATCACGGCCATGGTGCGGGATGGATCTGCGGATGCGACTAATGCCCTCCCTGTCGACCTGATCCCCCTGGACGCGCTGCGCCTCGATGGTGGCACGCAGTCGCGTGTGTCGATCGACGAGGCCGTGATCGCCGAGTATGCCAGCGCCTTGCACGACGGTGTCGTGCTGCCGCCGGTGGTCGTGTTCTTCGACGGCGTCGACTTCTGGCTGGCCGACGGTTTCCACCGCTACCACGCCCACGTCCAGGTCGAAGCGCTCGAGATTCCAGGGCAGATCCACACCGGCACGCGGCGTGATGCCGTGCTGTATTCGGTCGGGGCGAACGGCAGCCACGGCCTGCGCCGCACCAACGAGGACAAACGCAGATCGGTCTCGACGCTACTGGCCGATCCCGAGTGGGCATCGTGGAGCCAGGAAATGATCGCCAAGGCCTGCTACGTCTCGACCGGATTCGTTTCCAAGATGGTGGCCACCGCATCTCTTCACAATGAAGAGATGCGGTCCACCACGAAGACTGTCACCCGCAACGGCAAGAGCTACGAGCAGAGAACCGAGAAGATCGGCAAGACGCGCAAGGCAAATGTCGCTACAGTGCTGGCGTCGCAGGGCAATGCCCCGGCTCTCGAGGTCGCCACCCAACACCTGACTCCCGAACAGGCCAGCGAGGCCGTCGCCGGTCTTGAAGAACTGCTGGCCGAAAACGCGGCGCTGCGCGAGGAGCTGGCCAGTTATAAGGCTCAGCTCGCTGACGTGCTGGAAGAACTGAACGACATCAAGAACGACATGGCCGTGACACTAGCCGACAACGAAATGATGGCCCGTGTGTTCGAGNCCAACGACCAGGTGAAGGCGTCGATGGCCGAGGTCGAGCGCTACCGTGCGGTGGCCGAACAGGCTGGGCGCAACTTGGCTGCACGCTCGCACGAATTCAACGAGCGCGCCCGCAACGTCAGATATTGGAAGTCCCGCGCTGACAAGGCCGAGAAACAACTGGCGGTGACCGACTAATACACGCAACTGGTCGACGTCGTGGTGGGAAAGCTTGTCGACAGCCGTGGTGAGAATGATGCAAGGACGTCATGAGGGACATGATGAAAGAGGAAATGAAGGGCGCGATCCTGCAGCAGCAGGAAGCGTACATTGCTCAGAAGTCCGCTGCGGCGGCCGAGGCCGCGGGATGCCAAGAACAAGCCTCGACGTTCCAGATCGAAGCTACGTATCACAGCGCTGCGGCCTTGGCACAGCTACAACCTGCCGCGCTGCCGCCGGTTGTCGCGGGCGAGGCCGTGCCGGATGAAGCACAGCTCGCGTCGAACGGCGGTGGCTGGTCGGTGCGCGATACGCTTGCGACACCGGACACCCCCGCCCTAGCTGCTTCGTTTGTACGTACTGAACTACTGGCGCAAAGGCGCCTCGATATCTTGGCTCTCGGCATTGACGCCGCCGCCGCAACCGCTTGCAGCGACCCATTGACGAAGATGCTCGTACATCAGGCCGGGCTCGCGCATGCCGCCGCCTTCAAACTGGTCGACCGCGCCATAGACCAAGACAGTCCGGCTGAAACGGCACGGCTAATGAACTCTGCGGCCCGCATGATGGGCACGTTTCAACAGGCGATGGTGACGCTGCACCGCCTACGAAATGGCGGTCAGCAAACGGTCACGGTGCAGCATATCAACGTGAGTGCCAACCAGNCACTCGTGACTGGGTCGATGGCCACCGGGGCAGAGCTGTCACACGGGGGTATAGGTGAACGATAAAAACAACCCCTTGCAGCCACAACAGTCTCCGCGTTGTGGCGCGAAAACGCGCTCCGGGATGCCCTGCCGGACAGCCACGGTCCGAGGAAAGAAGCGATGCCGCATGCATGGTGGAAACAGTCCTGGCGCGCCGCGAGGTAATCAGAATGCGCTAAAAAGCGGCGCCTATACCAGTGCTGCCAAGGCACAGAGGCGCGATGCCCGGGTGGTCTTGAAGCGTCTACGTGAATTAATCGCCGAAATCGAAAAATTGGTGTGATGCAACCCAGAAGCTGGAATACTGATTGGCTCTGTACACGCTACAGGTTTTATACGGCCTGGATCTGCCCGGCTTCGTCGGCGCCACGCCACCCCGTTACAACAACGAAGCGATCCCGGCACCAGCATGCTCCGTGTGCCGCGAGGCGTTCTTCGAGCGCTCTCGCCAACGGCGTACCGCATTGGGCCAGAATGTCGACGATGGCTTTTAGTTCTGCCCCGTCGAGCACTGCAGGCGAGACGGGTGCGTCTAGTACCGCCTTGCCAACCCAGTTGCAGACGCGCTCCCCGACCCCGTACTCAATCCAGAACTCGGCATTTGCGCCCTGCATTTGCCACCACGCCACCACTGCACGTGCCATGAACTTCAGCCGATCCGCGTGCGGCTCGACCTCCAGCAGGCTGAGGAATGCGAAAGCGACGAACATAGACCCGGATGCCTGCTCCGTTAATGGCGTGAGCAAGGACAGCAGCAAGGCAGTACGCGCGGCCCCAAGGGGGTGAACGTAGCAGCAAGGGCCTNGTCCGATGTTGTGTTGCCCCATGAACATCGCAGCAACCGCTCCGGCAACATGAAGTTCTATTCCCGAGGAGCACTTGGATGCCGAGCGGCGCCATCTCTGGGTCGCCACGAGCTGCTGCGCCAGCGTCTCGCGGATTGATACGGCTGTGCTGTCCGACACCACCTTGCCGTCCAGCCACAGCGGATCCAACGCATGCAGCACAGCTTCCATGGCATCGAACAATGGCTCTTCCGGCAATTGAGCGAGGGGTTTAAGCACATACTCTTCAATTCCCCCGTCGCCGATCGAGACCGCTGCTGCGAGCGCGGCTGTGAAATAGGCATCGTTCCACTCGAACGACAGGTCGCCTGGCTCCTCATCGGGTCCACAACCTATCCCATTGGCTCCAGCGGTCCAAGCCCAGCAATGACGCACCAAGGCACAGAGCAAATCGGGCCGAGTCGCACGCCAGAGTTCGACCGCGAGCGACAGCCATTGCGCCGCTGCGCCCGCGTCCAGCGCAAAGACGCGCGACAGTACATCGGATTGCTTCTGTCTCGGCTGCAACTCGCCTGCAAACCTCTCAACAACTCATTGATGCAAACGGTTCAAGGCGAACTTGGGTGGTGCGGCTGGCTGGGATCGAACCAGCCCAATCGTTGCGAGCTCAATCCTGATCAACATCGCGCCCAGGCCTGTGAGAAACCCATTTTCTTCAACCAGCCGCCAGCTTGCGCGCCCGCAGCCGCGCGAAATTCATCGCCACCGCCACTGCCCCCAGTGCGCCGGCCGCAATCACCGTCGTGGTACCGATCCCCTCCACCAGCGCCCCCGCCAATGCCATCCCGGCGGATTGCCCGAGCAGGAAGCAGGACGAAAAGGCCGATACCGCCGCGCCACGCCGTTCCGGCGCCATCTGCGTGGCGTTGATTTGCAAGGTGTTATGCAGCATGTAGAACCCAAGCCCGGCCAACAGGCATCCGGGAATCGCCCACGGCCACGAAGGCGCCAGCGCCGCCAGCAACAAGCCCGCACCCAGAATCGTCCCGCCCCAGCGTGCCAGGCCCACTTCCCCAAGGCGCCTGACCAGCATGCCCGAGGTCGTCGCAAACAGCACCCCGCCCAGTCCGAACAGCATCACCAGGCTGCCGGCCTTCGACAGCGATACCCCGTGCAGGCGATGCAGGTGCGAAGCAATGAAGGGGAAGGCGCCATACACGAACGCGCCTTCCACGAACACCGTCAGCAGCACCACGCGCGCCCAGCGCGAGGACAGCACATGGCCAAACTCGGCGAGCATGCGGCGCACCGCGTGGCCTTCCGCCTTGCGCACCTGGCGCGCGCGCTCGGGCAGGCGCCGGTTCATCGACAGCAGCGCCACCGAGAGTGCGGCGAACGCCAGCGCAATGCCAAAGAACGGCGCGCGCCAACCCAGGTAGTCGGCCGCCAGTCCGCCCACCATCACGCCGGACGACAAGCCGCCAATCTGCCCCAGCAGGAAGCGCGCCAGGACCGGCTGGCGCCGCTCGTAAGGCACCACATCGCCGATCCACGCCATCGACAAGGGAATGGTCGCGGCGGCAGTGGCGCCCGCCAGCAGGCGCGCACCCAGCAGCATCGGGAAGCTTGGCGCCAGCCCGCATAGCGTCGCGGTGAACGCGCAGGCCACACAGGCCCAACCGACCACGACGTACTTGCCGAAGCGGTCGCCCAGGGGGCCGAAGAACAGCTGCGACGCACCCCATGCGATGGCGAAGCAGGTGATGACCGCCGATGCCACGCCCAGCGAAACGCTGAACTCGCTGGCCAGGTTCGGCAGCTGGGCGTCGGCCACGCGCGACGACATCGCGCTGCAAAACGCCGCCAGCGACAGCCACAGAATGGCCGTCACTGGAATCGTGGTGGCCGCCGCCGGCGCCTGATGAGCTGGTACTTCNGTCAGTCTTCCCCCTCGGCGAAAAAGTCGCCAACCAGCTGGTTGAAGCGCGCCGCATGCTCGATCTGGGTCCAGTGACCGCACTGCCCGAACACGTGCAGCTGCGATTTCGGAATCAGCCCGAACAGCTGGTACGAGCTCTCCAGCGGTATTACTTTGTCCTCGCGGCCGTGGACCACCATGGTCTCGTGCGGCAGCGCGCGGATTGCTTCCACCGGGCTCGCCAGCCCATCGACGCCACGCTGGCGCGGCGCCGGGAACATTTGCGAAAACGCTTCCTGGAATCCAGGCCGGATACTCGCCTCGTAGCGCATCCGCGCCAGCTCGTCATTGACCAGGTTGCGGTTGTACGCGAACACGTCGAGCAGGCCACGCATGTTGTCGAGCGACGGCGTGTAGCCCCACACCCGGTCGAGGCCCTCGGTGATCGGAAACGCGATGCCGGCGCTGCCCATCAGCACCAGGCGGTTGACCCGCTGCGGCGCGCGGATCGCCAGCGCCAGCGCCAGCCCGCCGCCGAACGAGTTGCCGACCACGTGCGCGCGCTCGATGCCCAGCGCGTCCATGAAGTCGATGATGTGGCTGACCCAGGTGTCCATGTTGTATTGGACGCCCGCCGGGCGCTCGGTGTAGCCGAAGCCCACCATGTCGGGCGCCAGCACGCGGAACTGTCTGGCCAGCGCCGGCATGGTCAGGCGCCAGTTGGCCCAGCCGGTCACGCCCGGGCCGGAACCGTGGATCAGCAGCACCGGCGCTCCCTCGCCCTGCTCGTGGTAGTTCGTCTTGACGCCGTTGGCAACGACGGTCTTGCCGATTTCTGGGTTCGGATTGGTCGTCATGATCAGCGCCCCAGGTCCTTGGCGCTGACGCCGCCGATACCCCAATTGGTGTTCGGCACGTCATGCATCCAGACGCGCACGTTTTCCTTCGGCGCACCCACCGCCTCGGACAGCGCCTGCGTCACCTTCTCGATGACGGCGCGCTTCTGTTCCTCGGTCCGGCCTTCCAGCAGATAAATCTGAGCGAACGGCATGATGAATTCCTTTGATAAGTATTTTATACGAAGCGCATGCCAACACTGCCCATGCCCTGAATCCGCAGGCAAACCGAATCGCCGGCCTGCACCGCCACCGCTTCCGTTATGCCGCCCGACAGAATCAGGCTGCCGGCCGGGATTTCCTCGCCGCGCGCACCGAGATGGTTGGCCAGCATCGCGATGGCCGCGGCCGGGTGGCCCAGCACGGCCGCGCCGGCGCCGAAGGCCACCGGCTCGCCATTCTTTTCCAGTACGATGCCGGCCGTGCGCAGGTCTACTTCGCCCACAGCGACCGGGCGGCCGCCGACCACGAAGCGCACTGCCGACGTGTTATCCGCAACGACGCTCTTCAGGTCGAACTTGAAGTCGCGGTAGCGCGAATCGATGACCTCGATCCCCGGCATGACGAAATCGGTCGCCGCCAGCACCGCGCCGATGTGGCAGCCGGGGCCCTTCAGTGCGCGCTTGGTGACGAAGGCGATCTCCGGCTCCACCTTCGGGTGGATCAGCTGCGCCACCTTGCACTCGCCGCCGTCCGGCACCGCGAAGGAATCGGCCAGGAACCCGAAGACCGGTATTTCGACGCCCATCTGCTTCATCTTTGCGTGCGAGGTGAGGCCGGCCTTGAGGCCGACGATCCTGCCGCCGCGCGCTACCTTGCGGCGCCTTATCTCGTCCTGGATCGCGTAGGCGTCGTCCCAGTCCATGCCCGGATAATCCTCAGTGATCTTGGTGGTGTCGCGTGCCTCCAGCTCGCAGTCTTCCAGGTGCTGCGCGAGGCGTACGATGGTTGCGTGGTCGAGATTCATGCTGCCATCCTCCGCTCGCGCGCCAGGGTCATTGCGGTGTCCTCGATCATGTCTTCCTGACCCGCCACCATGCCGCGCCGCCCCAGCTCCACCAGGATGTCGCGCGCCGACACGCCGTACTTCGCCGAGGCGCGCTTGGCGAACAGCAGGAAGGTCGAGTACACGCCGGCATAGCCCAGGGTCAGCGCGTCGCGGTCGATGCGCACCATGTGGTCCATCATCGGCAGCACGATGTCTTCGGCCACGTCCATGATCTGGTACAGGTCAACGCCGGTCTCGATCTCCATGCGGTTGCAGACTGCCACGAACACTTCGAGCCGGGTATTGCCGGCGCCCGCGCCCAGGCCGTTGGTCGAGCCGTCGATGCGCACCGCGCCCGCTTCCACGGCGGCCAGCGAATTGGCCACGCCCATCGCCAGGTTGTCATGGCCGTGGAAGCCGATCTGGGTCTCGGGCCTGAGCACGGCGCGCAGCGCGGCCACGCGCTCGGTCACGCCGTCCGGCAGCAGGTAGCCGGCCGAATCGGTCACGTACACGCATTCGGCGCCGAACGACTCCATCAGCTTGGCCTGCCCGGCCAGCTTCTCGGGGGTATTCATGTGCGCCATCATCAGGAACCCGACGGTGTCGAGGCCCAGCTTGCGCGCCACCGCGATGTGCTGCTCCGCCACGTCGGCTTCGGTGCAGTGGGTCGCCACCCGCACCGTGTGCAGGCCGCAGTCGTGCGCCGCGCGCAGGTGGTCGACGGTGCCGATGCCGGGCACCAGCAGCGCCGACACTTTGGTGCGCTTGAGGTGCGGCAGCACCGCGTTGAGGTACTCGACATCGCTATGCAGCGGAAAGCCGTAGTTCACCGAGCCGCCGCCGAGGCCGTCGCCATGGGTGATCTCGAGCAGCGGCATGCCGGCTTCGTCGAGACCCTTGGCCACCGCGATCATCTGCTCGATCGTGATCTGGTGGCGCTTCGGGTGCATGCCGTCGCGCAGCGTATTGTCATGCAAAATAATCTTCCGGCCTTTAAGGTTCATCTCTTCTCTCCTTGGGTCAGGCGGCCACGCGTTCGAGCGTGAGGCTGCCGTTCAGCAGTTCTTCGGCAAACATCTCGGCGGTGCGGGCGGCGGCCGCCGTCATGATGTCGAGGTTGCCGGCGTATTTCGGCAGGTAGTCGCCCAGCCCTTCCACTTCAAGGAACACCGATACGCGGTTGCCGTCGAAGACCGGGCCGTTGACCAGTTTGTAGCCGGGCACGTATTTCTGCACGTCGGCGATCATGGCGTGGATCGAGGCGGTGATGCGCTCCTCGTCGGGCGCCGACTCGGTCATGCAGTGCACGGTGTCGCGCATGATGATCGGCGGCTCGGCCGGGTTCAACACGATGATCGCCTTGCTCTCCTTTGCGCCGCCCACGTCGCGAATCGCGCCGGCCGTGGTGCGGGTGAATTCGTCGATATTCTTGCGGGTGCCGGGACCGGCGGAGCGCGACGCAACGGTGGCGATGATTTCGCCGTACGCCACCGGCTGCACGCGCGACACCGCAGCCACCATCGGGATCGTCGCCTGGCCACCGCAAGTGACCATGTTCACGTTCATTTCGCTCTTGCCGACCAACGTCTTCAGGTTCACCGGCGGGATGCAGAACGGGCCGATCGCGGCCGGCGTGAGGTCGATCATCAGCACGCCCAGCGCGTTGAGCTTGCGCGAATTTTCGGCGTGGACATAGGCGCTGGTGGCGTCGAACGCGATCTGCACGCCGTCTTCGATGACGTGCGGCAGCAGGCCGTCAACGCCGTCGGCGGTGGTCTTGATGCCCATCTCGCGGGCGCGCTTTAGGCCGTCCGAATCCGGGTCGATGCCCACCATCCAGACCGGTTCCAGCACGGCGCTGCGCTGCAGCTTGGCCAGCAGGTCGGTGCCGATATTGCCCGGCCCGATCACTGCGCATTTGATTTTTTTCATGGAAGATGCTCCGATAAAGTCGTTAGGTAAAGCCAGGTCCTGGACGTCAATGGAAGCGCACCGAGCAGCCGCCAAGGCCGCCGATGCTGACGCGGAAGCTGTCGCCGGCCTTGGCGGGGAACATCGCCGCCAGTGCGCCGGACAGGATGACTTCGCCGGCCTTGAGCGGAATGCCAAGCGCGCCCATGGTGTTGGCCAGCCACGCCACCGCATTTACCGGCGAGCCGAGGGCCGCGGCGCCGGCCCCGGTGGCGATGATTTCGCCGTTGCGCTCAAGGACCATGCCGCACAGCGAGAGGTCGATCTTGCGCGGATCGACCGCCTGGTCGCCCAGCACGAACACCCCGCACGAAGCGTTGTCGGCCACGGTGTCGCCGATCTTGATCTTCCAGTCGCGGATGCGCGAGTCGACGATCTCGAAGCACGGCATCACGCATTCGGTGGCGGCCAGCACCTCGGCGTTGGTCACGCCGGGGCCCATCAGGTCCTTCTTGAGGATGAAGGCGATCTCGCCCTCGGCCTTGGGCTGGATCAGGGTGTCGATCGGCACCGACGCGCCTTCGTTGTAGATCATCCCGTCGAGCATGTAGCCGAAGTCGGGCTGGTACACGCCGAGCATGTTCATCACGGCGCGCGAGGTGACGCCGATCTTCTTGCCGATGATGCGTTCGCCGGCTTCGACCCGGCGTTCGATCATGCGCTGCTGGATGCGGTAGGCATGTTCCACCGTCAGCTCGGGGTGGCGCGCGGTCAGCGGATCGATCACCGAACGCGTAATCAGAGCCTGGTACAGTTCGTCGCCGAGCTGGGTAATGAGTGTCTTGTCCATGGTCACAGTTTGATGCACACGTTTTTAAGTTCGGTATAAAACTCGAGCGAATGGACGCCGCCTTCGCGCCCGATGCCCGACTGCTTGGAGCCGCCAAACGGCGTGCGCAAATCGCGCAGGAACCAGGAGTTGACCCAGACGATGCCCGCTTCCAGTACGCCGCCGAGGCGATGCGCGCGCTGCAGGTTGGTGGTCCACACCGCGGCGGCCAGGCCGTAGGGGTTGTCGTTGGCGCGGCGGATGACTTCTTCTTCGCTGTCGAATGGGGAGATGTGGCAGCACGGGCCGAAGATCTCGTCGCGCATCACCGCCGCGCTGTCGGGCAGGCCGGTCCAGATGGTCGGCTCGACCCACGAGCCGGCTTCCAGTGCGGCCGGCATGTCCGGAACCCCGCCGCCGGTGACGACGGTGGCGCCCTCTTCCACCGCCTTGCGGTAGTACGACAGCACCTTGTCGCGGTGCTCCTGCGAGATCAGGGGGCCCATCTTGCTGGCCGGGTCGGCGGGCAGGCCGGGCTTCATGCTCTCGGCGCCGCGCTTCAGGCGGCTGACGAATTCGTCGAAGATCGGGCGCTCGACGTACACGCGCTCGGTGCCCAGGCATACCTGGCCGCAGTTGGCAAAGGNGGAGCGCAAGGTGCCTTCGATGGCAGCGTCCATGTCGCAATCGGCAAAGACGATGGCGGCGTTCTTGCCGCCCATTTCGAGCGACACAGGACGGGCGCCGTCCGCTGCGGCCTTCATGATGGCCGCGCCGGTGCGCGTCTCGCCGGTGAAGGTGATGGCGCTGACGCCGGGGTGGGTGGTCAGGAACTCGCCGGCGGCGTCCGGGCCGAAGCCGTTGACCACGTTGAACACGCCCTTCGGCATGCCCACCTTGTTCATCACTTCGCCCAGCAGGGCGGCGGTCTGCGGCGTTTCCTCGGAAGGTTTGACGACGACCGTGTTGCCGCACGCGAGCGCCGGGCCGAGTTTCCAGGTCATCAGCAGGAACGGCAGGTTCCACGGGCAGATGACCGCCACCACGCCGACCGGGCGGCGCAGCGAATAGTTCAGCGCGCCGCGTCCGTCGGGGGTGGCCATTTCGAAGAATTCGGACGGCACGTTCTTGACCACGTCAGCGAAGATCTTGAAGTTGGCGGCGCCGCGCGGCACGTCGACGTGGCGGATGAAGTGGGACGGCTGGCCGATGTCGCTCATTTCGGCTTCGGCGAAATCGTCGAAGCGGCGGGTGATTTCGTCGGCCACCGCGTACAGCATGTCGACGCGGTCGGCGACCGCCAGCTTGCCCCAGGGGCCGTCAAGCGCGCTGCGGGCGGCGCGTACCGCGGCATCGACCTCGGGCTTGCCGGCGGCCGCGACGCGGGCGATCACCTTGCCGTCGTACGGGGTCGTCTTGTCGAACCAGTCGGTGGTTGCGACAAATTCGCCGTTGATGAAGTTAAGTATTTCTTTCATTGGTAAGGTCCTTGGATTCGCGGTTACGACTCGAGCGACGCGGCGGCCAGGCCGGCGCGCGCACATGCTTCATCTTGTTCCTCGGAGGCGCCCGAGACGCCGATCGCGCCGATCACGGCAGCGCCGGCCCGGATCGGCAGCCCGCCGCCAAACATCACGAACCGTGGGCGCAGGGGAAGGCCCTGGCGCAGCGCGGCCGACTCCTGCTCCAGCACCTTGCCCCACTGGCTGGTCGGCAAACCGAAGCTCAGCGCGGTGTAGGCCTTGTCCTCGCTGATACCGATCGAGTGCAGCGGCGCACCGCCCATGCGCAGGAAAGCGAGTGGATTGCCGCCGGCATCGACCAGGGCAACATTGATCCTGACGCCCAGTTCGACGGCGTGGCGGACCGCGCCCACGGCGGCGCGCTGCGCCGCTTCCCACCCAAATTCCTGCTGGTCTGATCCTGGTGTCATGTGCTGCCTCCTTGACTACGATCCTATGGAGCGCGTTTCATTCTGTAAAATACTAAATAGGTCTTGATTGATACCGAATAGGTATGGCTTTACGTTGCGCAATCGATGCGCCTGGGGTATAACTTTGCAGTCTCCTTCCTCGGTCAATTCCAATGGACCTGCGTCAGATCCGTTACTTCCTGGTGCTCGCCAGCGAGCTCAATTTCACGCGCGCCGCTGGCCGGCTGCACATTTCGCAGCCGCCGCTGACGCGCCAGATCCAGCAGCTCGAGGCGAGCATGGGCGTGGTGCTGTTCGAGCGAACCACGCGCGGCGTGGCCCTGACCCCGGCCGGCGCGGTGTTCCTGGAGGAGGCGCGCAAGATCGTCGCCCTTACCGACCAGGCCACCAACAAGACGCGGCTGGCGCACCAGGGGCAGCTGGGACGGCTCGACATCGGCGTGTTCGGCTCGGCGATCCTGAACGTGATTCCGACCCTCTTGATCGAACTGCGCAAGACCCATCCCGACATCGTCATCTCGCTGCAGAACACGACCAAGATCCAGCAGGTCGAGGCGGTGCGCGAGAAACGGCTCGACATCGGCTTTAACCGCGTGTTCCCCGAGGTGGAGGACCTGGTGGTGGAGACGGTGATGATGGAAAGCCTGTACGTGGCGATGCACAAGGACCACGAGCTGGTGCGGCGGCGTACGCTGGCGGTCAGGGACCTGAACAACCAGCCGCTGATCCTGTTCCCCAACAACGTGCGCCCGACCTTTGCCGACAACGTGGTGTCGCTGCTGCGCGACGAGGGCTTGACGCCCAACGTGGTGCATGAGGTGGAAGACGTGATGACCTGCATTGCGCTGGTGTCGGCCGGGCTGGGGATGGCGGTGGTGCCGGAATCGGCGGTGAACCTGCAGCTGCCCGGCGTGCGCTACCACCCGCTGCGCTCGGCGGAGGCGAAGGTCGACCTGAGCTGCGTGTACCGCGCGGACAATGCCTCGCCGGCGCTGATGGGGTTTCTCGACATCGTACGCAAGGTACGCAGCCGCAAGATCAAGCTGGTGACCGAGTAGACCCGTGCAACGCGTGGGTGCTCGTGCCCACGCGTGCCTCCGTCCTGGTCAGGTGTAAACAGTCGTGAAGCTCTCCTCCAATACCCCGGTGTGATAGAAGATACTGCGCCCGGCCTGGTCCTCGGTCCAGGTCACGACCGGCTTGTCGCGCTGCGCCTGGTAGCCGAGCCCCGCAAAGGTCTCATTGCGGTTGCCCGACGGGTCGAAGAAGTAGATCGTCTCGCCGCGCGTGAGGCCGTGGCGCGTCGGCGCCACGTCGATCCGCACCCGGTTCTTGGCCATGATGTCGCCCGCCTTCAGGATGTCGTGCCACGAATCGAGGAAGAACGACAGGTGGTGCAAGCCGGCGCGCTCGCCGCCGACGAAGGCAATGTCGTGCGGCTTGCTCGAATGCGACAGGAACGACGCCAGCTGGAACGCGCCGTCCGGTCCCACCGTGATCTGCTCGGTCTGGAAGAAGTTGAGCGCCTCGATGAAGAACCGGGTGTTTTCCGCGACCTTGTTGATGCCGTTGGCGGGGTCGAATTCGCACATCAGCAGGCAGTGGTCGAGCCAGTGCGCGCCGGCACCGCGCACGTCGTCCGGCCAAGGGTCGGGGTTGGTCGAGCCGACGTCGGTGCCGACGCATTCCTTCTGCGCAAACAGGCGCATCTCGTGCCCGCTGGGCATGGCAAACCGGAGCATGCGCCCGCAGTCGGGCAGGCTGCCTGCCGCCAGGTGCTCGACCGCGATCCCGTGCGCGCCGATCCGCTCGGCCAGCGCATCGAGGTCGCTGTCGCGCTCGACCTTGTACGCCACATGGTTGAATCCCGCCTGGTCCGATGGCGTCAGGATCACCGAATACTTGTCCCACTCGTCCCAGCATTTGAGGTACACATTGCCCTCGGCGTCGGTGTGGGTGGTCTTCATGCCGACCACGTTTTCGTAATGCTTCACCGATGCCGCCATGTCCATCACCTTGATGCTGATGTGGCCTATCCGCATGACACTCATTTCTGTCTCCTTTTTTGTAATTCGGTTGCGCTACTGCGCGAGCGCGTCGGGACGCTGTTCTTCCTTGATCAGTTTGGACAGCAGCCTGCGCACCTTGACCGGGGCGATATCGTTCGTCATCAGCACCGGCTTGAGCGAGAAGAAATCGGTGGTGCCCATTTCCTCGTGCGCGGCGGTGATGACCGGACCGTCCTCGTTTTCGAACGCGGCATGCATCGCCTTGATCTTCATGTCGTTGTAGCCGGCGTCGTCCTCGATATGGTTGCGGCGGGTGGCGAAGAAGTAGTGCGTGCTGTTCTCTGTCTCCGGCGTGGTCGTGTGCAGGTCGTACTGGCCGACGCAGTTAGCGAGGTCGAGCGCGCCGTCGTTCTGCACGGCCCCCACCGACAGCTGGATGTTCGCTGGCGGCGTCCACGTGATATCGAAGAAGTGGCGCGCTTCTTCCTTCGGTTGGGGAAGGTGGTCGGCGAAGATCAGCATCGCCGGCGTCTGCTCCCACTCCCAGCGCGCCGAGATCGACCGCGCGCCTTCCTTGATCTGCGGGACTTTTGGCGACAGCTTGCCGCGCGTGGTGATGATTTCGCCATGCAGATGATCGATATGGCTCAGATCCATCACGTTATCGATGATCAGCTCGTAGTTCGCCTTCATGTGCATGTAGGTGTAACCGACGCCGTGGGGGTGGCCCTCGTCGAGCGGGCCGAAATCGGGCAGCCTGGCCAGGTCGGCGGGCTGGTCGCCCATCCAGATCCAGAGCATGCCGTGCCGTTCTTCCAGGGGAAAGCTGCGCACCACGGCTGCCTGCGGAATGCGGCCTTCGCCATGCGGGTTATGGGTGCATTTGCCGGTGCAATCGAAACGCAGCGCGTGGTAGATGCAGATCACCTGGTCGCCGTCGCGTTTGCCCAGGTGCAGCGGGGCGAAGCGGTGCGGACAACGGTCGTGCAGCGCGACCGCGACGCCGTCTTCCTTGCGATAGATCAGTATCGAGGTGTCCATGATCTTCCGGTGGAACAGCTCCACCGGGCCAACTTCAGTCGATAAGGCCGATACATACCAGGCATTCTTGAGGTAAGCCATTGTCTGTCCCCTTATGGGTCCCTTGGTCTCGGGAGTTAAAAAAATCATATCTATGACCGCATTTCATATCCAATACCAAATTGGTCGTCATTGATACCGCTGAGGTATCAATCGCCCAGGCAAAAAAAAGCGCCGCAGAAGCGGCGCGGACCAGGTCAGGTATAGACGGTCGTGAAGCTCTCCTCCAATACCCCGGTGTGATAGAAGATACTGCGCCCGGCCTGGTCCTCGGTCCAGGTCACGACCGGCTTGTCGCGCTGCGCCTGGTAGCCGAGCCCCGCAAAGGTCTCATTGCGGTTGCCCGACGGGTCGAAGAAGTAGATCGTCTCGCCGCGCGTGAGGCCGTGGCGCGTCGGCGCCACGTCGATCCGCACCCGGTTCTTGGCCATGATGTCGCCCGCCTTCAGGATGTCGTGCCACGAATCGAGGAAGAACGACAGGTGGTGCAAGCCGGCGCGCTCGCCGCCGACGAAGGCAATGTCGTGCGGCTTGCTCGAATGCGACAGGAACGACGCCAGCTGGAACGCGCCGTCCGGTCCCACCGTGATCTGCTCGGTCTGGAAGAAGTTGAGCGCCTCGATGAAGAACCGGGTGTTTTCCGCGACCTTGTTGATGCCGTTGGCGGGGTCGAATTCGCACATCAGCAGGCAGTGGTCGAGCCAGTGCGCGCCGGCACCGCGCACGTCGTCCGGCCAAGGGTCGGGGTTGGTCGAGCCGACGTCGGTGCCGACGCATTCCTTCTGCGCAAACAGGCGCATCTCGTGCCCGCTGGGCATGGCAAACCGGAGCATGCGCCCGCAGTCGGGCAGGCTGCCTGCCGCCAGGTGCTCGACCGCGATCCCGTGCGCGCCGATCCGCTCGGCCAGCGCATCGAGGTCGCTGTCGCGCTCGACCTTGTACGCCACATGGTTGAATCCCGCCTGGTCCGATGGCGTCAGGATCACCGAATACTTGTCCCACTCGTCCCAGCATTTGAGGTACACATTGCCCTCGGCGTCGGTGTGGGTGGTCTTCATGCCGACCACGTTTTCGTAATGCTTCACCGATGCCGCCATGTCCATCACCTTGATGCTGATGTGGCCTATCCGCATGACACCCATTTCTGTCTCCTTTTTTGTAATTCGGTTGCTATCGGTTTTGCTCGTTTGGCGCCGCTGACGAACGCAGGAAGGCTTTCTTCATCTTACCCACCACTTCCAGCTCCACTTCGCAGTCGGGCACCACGCGGCATGCCAGCACCACGCCCGCTGCTTCTTCCTGCTCGGTTACGTGGGCGCGGCTCATGGCGCCCGACTTGTGGACCTCGCCGGCGCGGATCGCCACCTTGCACACGCCGCAGCCGCCGTTCAGGCAGCCCGCCGGAATGCATTTGCGGCCGATGCGCGCCATGCCCTGCAAGATCGTTTCGCTGCTGCCGCACTGGTAGGTTTCGCCGGTTTCGCGGACCCGCACCGTGTGCTTGCAAGCCGCCGCGTCGAGCCCTTCGGTTGTCGTCAGGGTTCCCATGTCAGATCGCCTTGAACAGTGGGCTGCGGCGCGCGGTCGACTCGGAGTCGGCGGCGGAGATGAATTTTTCCATGTACATATCCCTTTCGAACAGGCGGCCGCGGATCAGCGTCGTGATGCAGGCGTCGATCATTACCGGCGGGCCGCACATGTAGGCCTTGTGCTGGCGGAAGTCACCGCCGAAGTGGCGCGTCGCCACGTCGTGCACGAAGCCGGTTTCGCCTTCCCATGCGTCGCTCTCGGCCGGCGCCGACAGCGCCGGCACATAGGTGAAGTTGGGATGGCGCGCGGCCAGGTCGCGGAACAGCTCGTCGTCATACAGCTCGGCACGGTGGCGGGCGCCGTAGACCAGCGTGATGGCGCGCGTCTCGCCGCGCTCGAGCAGGTCGAGGATCATCGATTTGGGGCTCGACAGGCCGGTGCCGCCGGCCAGGAACAGCAGCTTTTCGGGCGCCGAGCGGCGCACGAAAAAGCGGCCGTAGGGACCGTTCAGGCGCAGGCGGTCGCCTTCCCTGAGCTGGTTGTGGATATAGCCGGTGGCCTGGCCGCCGGGCACGTTGCGGATATTGAGCTCGATCATCCGTTTTTGCGACGGTGCGTTGGCGAGCGAGAACGCGCGCGGCTGGTCCAGCCCCGGCACGTGCAGGTTCACGTACTGGCCGGCCTGGAAATCGATGCCGTCGCCATCGAGCTCGATGTACACGCCCTTGGCGGTCGGGGTCAGATCGACGATCTTCGCCACGGTGCCGGTGAAGTCCTGCATCGGATGCATCTCGGCGTCGGGTTCCTCGTCGATCTCCGCTTCGATCACGATATCGCACGAGGCGGTCGCTACGCATGCCAGGCACTTGCCTTCGTCGCGCTCGAAATCCATCAGCGCAAACGGCGAGGCGTCGCCGATATCGACTTCGCCCTCGACCACCTGCACTTTGCAGGTGCCGCACAGGCCATGCAGGCATGCGTGGGGGATGTAGACGCCGGCGCGCAGGGCGGCGTCGAGCAGGGTCTGCCCGGCCTCGACCTCGACGGTCTGGCTCAGGGGTTCAATACACATTCTCGCGTTCATGCCAGCTCCTCAGAAACCCGTGTTGCCGATGCCGTTCAAGCCGGGGGTTGCGAGGCGCAGCAGCGATTTGTGGGCGACGCCGTTCTCGGCGATGCTCCTGTCCATGTCGGGCGTGAAGCGCGCGCCGTCGAGCGACCATTCGGTCGCGGCCCAGTCGATCCTGGCGAAATCCGGATGGGCGCCATACACCGACGGCAGCAGGTCCTTGACCAGCGCCCCGAACGGCATCTGCGGCGGCAGCGGAAAGGCGCCGGCGAACGGGAACATCATGTGCTCGTCCCATCCGATGTACACCACCTGGTTGCCGTGGAAATTCTCGACTGCGTCCGCGTTCGGGCCGCTGTAGTTTTCGTATGCTGCTTTGACTGCCATGGTTGTCTCCTGATTGTGTGGTGCTTGCGCCGGACGATCCGCGGCCGGCGCCTGGTGTCACGCTGCCTCGTCGTCCTTGTTCAGGCCCTTCCACTCGTTCCAGTTGGCGTTATCGCGCGAATGCAGGAACTCGCCGGGGTCGTTCTCGGAGAAGTGGTAGTACTTGAGGACATCGGGAATCGTCGGGCCGCCGCAGTTGCCCTGGAAGATCTGGTGCGGCGGCAGCCAGGCCTGCACATATTTTTCGGGCTCGTGGTCGAACACCGACTTGCAGCCGTCCGAACAGAAATGGAATTTGTCGCCGTTGTAGGTGCTGTGCTTGTACACGCGCTCGGTCGGCTTGCTGGTGTCGGTATAGACCATCGGGATCTGGCAGGTCTGGCACAGCTGCGGCAGTGCTTGGGAGTAGAAGCGCTTGCCGGCCTTTTCCTGGGCGCGCAGGTATTCGAAGCGCGGGCGGTAGTACTTGTCGAAGGTGTTCGGGTATTTTTCGGACAGCCAGTCCAGCTCGGAGTCCTCGGGCACCCAGGTGTGGAAGCCGGCGGCGTTGCCGACGCTGTAGAAGGTCAGCCACAGCTGGTGGGTGATGTGTTCCTTCTCCTCGACCGATTTCTCCCAGAACTTGGGCATCGTGATGCCGTAGCGTCCCAGGTCGTCGAACAGCGCCTTGCCGTTCTGCTCGAAGTACATCTCCCAGCCTTCTTTCCACGACATCACGCGCTTCGGATGCATGTAGTCCATCATCATGCCGACGATGCCGAGCAGGCGGTAGCCGCGCCAGAAGTACTTGTCGATCCAGCGCTGCACGATGGGCAGGTTGTCGGGGTGCTGCTCGAGGATGAACTTGATCACCTCCAGGCCCAGCGTCATGTGGCGCGATTCGTCCGACTGGGCCGAGAAGCCGAAGTTCACGGTGGCCATGTCGCCGTTGTAGGCGGCGCCCGACATGAAGGGCATGAACAGCAGGTTGGTCAGCACGTACTCGAACGAGAACGAGATGGCGGTGACGAATTCGAACGGGCCGGCCGACAGCGCGTCCTCGAAATACGATTTCGGCACCGACAGGTACCAGGCGCGGTCGTACATGTGGAACGGGTCGTGCAGGCCGTCGAAGTACTTGTTGTACTGGCTGATGGTGTGCAGCTGGGTCTGCGCGTGGCGCAGTTCGTCGATCGACTGCATCTGCGAGGCGACCTGGGCACCGACCCCGGGGAAGGCGCGGCCGGCCATCGCAAAGCCGCGGTGGGCGCCGTATTCGAGCGGGGTGACCGCCGTCAGGAAGATCTTCAGGCTGTTGATGTAGCGCGCGTCCGACACGCCGAGGTGTGCGTTGTTCTGGGTGAAGGCGTCGATCACCGCGTACAGCTTGCGCTCCTTTTCACCCTGGTATTTCCAGTAGGCGTCCATGGTCAGGCGGAACGGGTCTTCCCACTTGCTCCAGTCTTCGATCTTGATGCCTTCGAAGTCGCACAGCGGGAATACCTCGGACTGCGACTTGTACGAAAAATCCCAGGCCAGGTCGCTGGTCATGGTGGTGTACTTGTCCTTCAAACTCATTTTCTTGGCTTGGGCCACGATTGTCTCCTGTGATGTTTTGAGGTTGCGCCTGGGTCAGACGCGTTCCAGCGCAAAGTAGTCGTCGGTCTCGTCGATATTTCCGGACAGCGACACCAGCGTCAGGTGGATGTCCTGCGGGTCCCATGGGCGGCCGATGCGCTCTTCGACGCTTTCACGCTTGACCACCAGGCGCCCGGGGGCGTCGATCTTGTAGAGGCCCGGGTACTGCGTGATCGTGGCGTGCGGGTTGTCGGCCTCGATCGACTCGCGGATCGGGCGTGCTTCTTCGTTGTCCTGCAAGGCCAGGAAAACCATTTTTTCAGTCATGTTCTGTCTCCGCTTTCAGGTATTAAAGGCCGCTCTTGGCCAGGCGTTCGGCCAGCTGGCCGGCGCAGGCATCGAGTTCGGTGCCGGCCTGGGTGCCGAACGCCGCCGCGGCGACCGGCTGCAGCGCCTGCAGTACCTGCGGCTGCCACTTGCCGACCCACTGCGCCAGTTGCTCCTTGTTGGCCGGCGATTCGGCGGCGGCGATCTTCAGCACCGCGCCAGTCCAGCGAGCGTGTTCGTCGAACCACTCGCTCATGAACTCGGTCAGCATCGCGAAGCTGGTCTGCCCCGATGCGCTGGCCAGGTTGCCGAATGACTGGTACACCAGCGGATACAGCAGGCCGTCGAGCACCACGTTCTGCGTCACGAACAGTTCGAACCAGTCTTCGGTGACCAGCATGTTCTCGGCCAGCGCGCGCATGCCCTGCCACGCCGGGTCGTTCTGCCATGCGGCCTTGGCGGTCTTGAGTGCGGTGTCGGTGCCGTCCGCCAGCATCAGGCCGATGCGGGTGATGTACTGGGCAATCCCCAGCCGGTCCATCGCGCACATCATCGTGGCCTGGGTGACCGACACACCGTAGCCCTTGGCCGACATCGCGCAGTTGTTGAGGTTGGCCGCGTACTCGAGATGGCGCAGCGGCAGCAGCAGGTACTCGATTTGCGCGCGCAGTCCGGCGGGGATGGTCGCCAGCATCTGGCGCTTTTCGACAAAGGCAAAGTTGCGTTCGGCCGCATCCTGCTGCTTGCTGCGGGTGATGGTCCAGGCACCGTAGTAGTATTGGCGTGGGTCCAGCAGGCGATACCAGTCGGCCATCTCGATCGCGGTGTTGCGCTTGTCGAAGATGGCGCGGTCCTTCGACCACAGCGGCTGGTAGTGGAAGTTCGTTTCCGGCTGCAGCCCAATGGTCGCCTCAAGGTAGCGCGAGGCCGGCTTGTCGGTGCCGGTGAAGCGCGCCACGGCGTCGAAAGTATGGCGCAGCGGCTTGATGTTCAGGCTCTTGATGTCAACTTGCATCCCATGTCTCCTTGTAAAATTATTTGATCCGGCGCAGCGGAATGCCGGGCTCGGACGGCGTGATCAGGCCGGGCGCGCCAGTGTCGATGAAGCGGACCTGATTGATTGCGCAAAACTCCTGAAAGGCGGCTGCGGGCAGGATCAGTTCCACGCACAGGTCGCGGTCGGCGACGAAGAATTCGAACTCGATGAAGCCGTTTTCCGTTTCATTGGTAACTCTTACCCAGCGGTTATTTGCATTGACTTCGGACATCAGCCGCCCCTATATTGAAAAAGACAAATAAGAAACCGACATATGCGGTATTCATCTAATGCATAGCAAACGGTGTGCCAGCTTGATTCCTCAAGTGCGTTTGCTGCACCGCGAGCACGGCAATATGATTGGGCGCGGCCAAGTCAATACGGAGCATGGATGCTGCGAACGCACAAAGTTGTCCATGAGTATCAATTAGTCAATTCATGAAATTCGCCCAAAAGCGCATGTCATCAAAAGCTTAAAAAAAAAGGCAGTGCTGGCGCCTGAGATTAGAACGAGGAGACCATGCAGTCGAAATCCACAGTGGCCGACGCCGGGGCCGGGCCGGGCGTGAGCCTGCGCCTTCACATCCCCGACAAGATCGAGGACAAGATATTTCCAAATATTCGCGACCTGGCCGAACGGCTGCATTTCAGCCCGACCGACGGCCGCATCTGGCTCGACGACAGCCGTATGATCCTGCTGCGCACCGAGGCCTTCGGGGCCTTGCGCCAGGAACTGATCGAATCGCTGGGGGTCGAGTCGGCGCGCGGCCTGCTGACCCGTATGGGCTACCTGGCCGGCTCCAAGGACGCGGCGCTGGCGCGCAAGGTGCGGCCCGGCGACAACCAGACCAATATGTTCATGGTCGGTCCGCAAATGCACGGCCTCGAAGGCGTGGTGCGGGCCGAACCGGTGCGGCTCGAAATCGACAGCGCCACCGGCCATTTCTATTGCGAGGTGGTGTGGAAGGATTCGTCCGAGGACGAGTCGCACATCTCGATCTACGGGCTGGGATCGGAGCCGGCCTGCTGGATGCAGACCGGCTACGCCAGCGGCTACAGCAGCGCGTTCATGGGCAAGCGGATCCTGTTCCGCGAAGTCGAATGCAGCTCGACCGGCGCCGCCCATTGCCGCGTGATCGGAAAGCCGGTCGAAGAATGGGACGATCCGGAACTGGACATGAAATATCTGGAGGCGCAACCGTTGCAGCAGCGCCGTGGCGTGGCGCCGGGCAGCGCGCCACAGCCGGCTTCTGGCGCGCCTTTGCCAGCCGGGGGCGGCAGCGGCGGGCATGCGGTGGCAATCGGCGCCTCGGCCGGATTTTTCGGCGTGATCCACCGCATCAACCGGGTCGCGGGAACGCGCGCCACCGTGCTGCTGCTCGGCGAAAGCGGCGTCGGCAAAAGCATGTTCGCCTGCGAAGTGCACAGCAAGAGCCCGCGCGCCAACAAGCCCCTCATCCAGCTCAATTGCGCCGCGATGCCAGAGCAACTGATGGAGTCGGAATTGTTCGGGGTCGACAAGGGCGCCTACACCGGCGTCAACGAATCGCGCCCGGGCCGGTTTGAAGCGGCCGACGGCGGCACCATCTTCCTCGATGAAATCGCGTGCCTGAGCCTGACGGCGCAGGCCAAATTGCTACGCGTCCTGCAGAGCGGCGAACTGGAACACCTGGGCAGCACCAGGACCCGCAAGGTCGACGTGCGGGTGGTGGCCGCCACCAACGAAAACCTGAAGGTTGCGGTCGAAGAGGGCCGGTTTCGGAAGGACCTGTATTACCGCCTGAACGTGTTCCCGATCCTGATTCCGCCGCTGCGCGAACGGCGCGCCGACATCCCGCTGCTGCTCGAAAAACTGCTGCGCGAGCTGTGCCAGCGGCACGGGCGCCAGGTTTCCGGCGTCACCAACCGCGCCATGCAGGCCTTGCTGACGCACCAGTGGCCGGGCAATATCCGCGAACTTGAAAACGTGCTCGAGCGCGGCATCATCCTGGCCGACGAAGGCGGTGCGATCGATATCCCGCACCTGTTCAGCGTCGACGAAAGTCCGGCCAACTCGACGCAGCTGGGACTGGCCGAGCTGGCCGCGCTGACGCCGGCGATGCCGAGCCTGGCCGAGACCACCGGCCTGGGGCCGGCGAGCGGCACCTCGATCGACGAGTGGGCGTCGGGCGTGATCGCGCGCCAGCAGTCCACGCTCGGCCAGATCGAGGATGCGCTGATGCAGGCGGCGCTGAAGTCGGCGCACGGCAATATCAGCAAGGCCGCCAGCCTGCTGGGCATCACGCGCGCGCAAATGGATTACCGCACCAAGAAATTGCCGCAGCCGCGCTGAGCGGGAGATCGGGCCGAGGGGCTGGACCGCGCTACCGCCACTGGGCCCTCTCAGAGCAGCTTGTCGAGGGTATCGGCAAGTTGCGCACGCGGCGCCGGTGGCGTGGCTCGACTGCTTCAAACGGGTCGAACACAGCGGACAATTTGATGGTCACCTGCGCTTTGGGGAAAAACTGGAAATTGGGAAGACGTGGCACCCGCTGGATGACATCTGGCGATAGATGTGCTTCTCGAACCGGGCGCTCTTTTGCNTTTTGACATGAAGCAACTCCGTTAGGTGGAGTTACGTATAAAACAGAAAGAAATGTTGGGATTTTCCCAAACTCTTCATGTCACGTCGAGCCTTGAAGCATCATGGCCTGAAAGGCGTATGAAGAGTGGTGCGGCTGGATGCAAGTGGTTGCCCTGCGCACGCGGGGATCGGCCCCTGCTGGCCTGCGAGTTGATCCTGCAGTTGGCGGTTGCCCCGCGCACGCGGGGATCGGCCCTGGGCCAGGATGGTGTCGCTGCCGTCGTGGAGGGTTGCCCCACGCACGCGGGGATCGGCCACAGCGTGACTATCCCGAATAGTATGCCGACCCGGTTGCCCTGCGCACGAGGGGAATCGACCTTCTTGAATGCCATGTATCGGACCGGCATATGGGGGTGTCCCGCGCATGCGGGGATTGTCCGCGATTGGCATACAAAGTGGAACGAGGTATCGAAGGGGGTATTATAAATTCATGAACCTCTTTTTAAGAATTTTCTCCTATGTCGATCCAGGAAAGTTCGGTAGAGGTAGCCGTAAATGTACAGCTTGAGCAGAATGGCGGGATGGTAGGCCGGCCGGCCCGTCTTCGCCGGCGCCACCCGAGCAAAACCCAGGCTGGCAAGATCAAGCTCGTCGACGAACACATCGACGACACGAACCGGATTATCTTCGGCCACGTAGTCGTCCAGAAGCTCGGGCAGCAGCGTGCCTTGTCCGCGGTCCTCGCCCTCAATAAAGCGCTTCATTTCGCACCCGTAGTGATGAGATACTGGCTTAACGTTGACTACGCTGCCGCCGTTTACACGTCCCTACGTTTTTACACAGTCTGGGCCGATTGCAGACCTAG
>JGI24770J26754_10000702_pt1 | contig 24230 bp, 24 predicted proteins | sample LakOneMetagenome_FD_26754 | JGI IMG/M metagenome (IMG submission 26754) | reverse complement strand
GTGCGGCCGCACTATTCGCGCAGCCGCCGAATTTTCGACCAATCGTCCCAACCGCCTGATTTCGTTGCGCCTGCCGCACGCCCCCTCCGGCCGCTGCGCGGCCACCTCCCCCGTTCGCTGTCGCTCACAGGGGAGGAGAGGCTGGTTTTTCGCCGCGCGCCTCGCCATGTTCCCCGCCTCAGCCGGGAGCCTCCTCCATGACCGACTTCTCCGCCTATACCGCCGCGCGCCACAAGAAGGCCGGACGCGGCAAGATCTACGCGTCCATCCTCGACACCATCGGCGACACCCCCCTGGTGGACCTGCCGCGCCTGTCGGCGGAGGAGAAGCCCAAGGGCCGGGTGGTGGCCAAGCTGGAGTTCTTCAACCCGATCTCCTCGGTCAAGGACCGCATCGGCGTGGCCATGATCGAGGCCATGGAAGAAGCCGGCGTGCTGAAGCCCGGCGGCCGCATCATCGAGCCCACCAGCGGCAACACCGGCATCGCCCTGGCCTTCGTGGCCGCCGCCAAGGGCTATCCGATCACGCTCGTCATGCCGGAATCCATGTCCATGGAGCGGCGCAAGATGCTGGCCCTGCTGGGCGCCGAGCTGGAGCTGACGCCCGCCGACAAGGGCATGAAGGGCGCCATCGCCCGCGCCAATGAGCTGCTCGAACAGACGCCCGGCGCGGTGATGCCCCAGCAGTTCGACAACAAGGCCAACCCGGCCATCCACCGCGTCTCCACGGCCGAGGAAATCTGGAACGACACCCAGGGCGCGGTCGATGTCGTCGTCGCCGGCGTGGGCACCGGCGGCACCATCACCGGCGTCGGCCAGGTGCTGAAGGAACGCAAACCCTCGGTGAAGATGATCGCGGTCGAGCCGGAAGCCTCGGCAGTGCTCTCGGGCGGCCAGCCCGGCCCGCACAAGATCCAGGGCATCGGCGGCGGCTTCATCCCCGCCATCCTCGACCGCGGCGTGATCGACGGGGTCGAGACGGTCAGCAACGATGACGCCTTCGCCATGGCGCGCCGCGCCGCGGCGGTGGAAGGCCTGCCGGTCGGCATCTCCTCCGGCGCGGCCCTGACGGCGGCCTTCCGCCTGGCCAGTCGCGACGAGTACGCCGGCAAGCTGATCGTGGCGATCATCCCCAGCTTCGCCGAACGCTACCTGTCCACGGCCCTGTTCGACGGGCTGTAGCCCTCGCGAGTGATCCGACCCGCCTCGACGCCCGTAACACGGGTTTCTGACGGGGAGGGACCCATGGGTAGTGTGACAGGCGCAGCGGCGCCGGTGCGTGAAGAGGCGCGCCTGAAGGCGCTGGACGTGCTGCGCGGCCTGGCCGTGTGCGGCATCCTGCTGCTCAACATGTTCGTGATGGGCGACACCTTCCTGTCGATGCGGCCGCTGACGCCGTTCGATGCGGCGTCGCCGAACTGGATCGTCTGGATCGTCAGCGAACTGTTCGTCGAAGGCACCCAGCGCGGCCTGTTCGGCATGCTGTTCGGGGCGGGGCTGTTGCTGATGACCCTGCGCGCCGACGGCCAGGACAAGCCGGGCGCGTTCGGCGTCTGGTACCGGCGGGCGTTCCTGCTGATGGCGCTGGGCGCGGTGCAGTTCAGCGTGCTGCTGTGGCCGGGCGAGATCCTGTTCATCTACGGCGTCATGGCGCTGGTCCTGTATCCCTTCCGCAAGCTGGGGCCGAAGCTGCTGTTGACCCTGTCGGCCGCGCTGACGGCCGTGACCATCCTGATGGCCGCGATGTTCTCGCAGGAGCCGTTGCAGGTCTGGCAGGCGGGCGCCCCGGCGGCGGCTCGCGCCGAAGCCGGCCAGACGCTGACGCCGGCCGAAGACAAGCTGCTGGCCGCCCGCCAGGCCATTGTCGCCGACGCCCGTCCGACACCGCAGGCGCTGCAGGCCGAGACCGCGGCCCGCACCGGCGACTACCCGACCCTGGTGCGCTGGAGCCTGCAGCAGTGGGTCGGCCTGTGGGCCGAACTGGGTCCGGTGATCGGCTTCGACTGCCTGTCCGCGATGTTCCTGGGCATGGCGCTGTTCAAATGGCGGGTGCTGACGGGCGAGCGGTCGCTGGGCTTCTACGTCGCCATGGCGGTGATCGGGTACGCCCTTGGCGTGGGCGTCAACGCCTGGGAGGTGTGGACCCGCGTCAGCCTCGACTTCTCGCCGCAGAGCTGGCCGGCGGAGGCGACCTACAACCTGGGCCGCCTGCTGACCGCCGTCGGCCACATCGGCCTGGTGCTGGCGCTGTTCAAGGCCGACGCGCTGGGGGTCGTGGGGCGCGCCCTGCAGAACCTGGGGCGCATGGCCCTGACCAACTACGTGGGCCAGACGCTGATCTACATCGGTCTGTTTTACGGCCTGGGTCTGTACGGACGGTTCAACTGGGCCGAGCTGTGGGGGATCGCCGCGGTGGTCTGGGTGGTGCAGGCCATCCTGTCGGGCTGGTGGCTGAAACTGTTCGCCATGGGGCCGCTGGAGTGGCTGCTGCGCGCCGGCGCCTACGGGCGTCTGCCGCCGTTGCTGCGCAGCAGGGTTCCGGCCCAGGCCCCGGCTCAACCGTAAAGCTACCGCTGCCGTAACCTCGCGCGCTCATGACCGGTTAACCGGGCTAGCGTTTGATCTGCGGTTGAATGGCAAACACCGTGCGTGATCAGGGGGAGGCGCCCCAGCCGGGCTCCAGCCCGCCCGAATCCCGGGCGCGCAAGGCGTTGCTGAAGCGCCTGGCGGATGTGGTGTCGCTGCCCGCCAGCCGGGTCAACGCCTTCGAGCGGGCCATGACCGCCGACCTGCTGGTGGAAATGTTGCGCGAGGCCCATCCCGACGAGCGCGCCCGCGTCGCCGCCCGCGTCGCGCCGCTGTCGGAAATTCCCAATTCCCTGGTGCGGCTGATCCTGCGCGACGAGGTGGCCATCGCGCGGCTGCTCATCGACGACTGCACCTCGCTGACCGACGCCGACCTGGTGGCCTGCGCCATGGAGACGGGGCTGGAGCACCGCGAGGTGATCGCCGAGCGCAAGGGGCTCAGCGAGGTCGTCGCCGAGATCATCGCCGGCGACCACGAACCCAGCGTGCTGATGGCGCTGCTCACCAACATGACCGCGCGGCTGTCGCAGCCGACCATGGAGATCATGGTGGCGGCCACGCGCATCGAGCCGGGCCTGATCCCGCACCTGCTGCGCCGCTCAGAACTGCGACCGTCCGGGGCCTACATCATGTTCTGGTGGTCCGATGCGGAGGCCAGGCGCACCATCCTGCAACGCTTCGCCGTCTCGCGAGAGGTGCTGCAGGAGGCGGTGGACGACATCTTCTCCCAGGCGGCGGAGGAGAATTGGTCCGACCCGCTGACCCGCAAGGCGCTGCAGTTCATCGAACGGCGCCAGCGCAACCGCGCCGCCATCGACAAGTCGCCCTACGACAGCCTCGACGCCGCCGTGAACGCCGCCGCGGGCGGCCTGAACCGAGACCTGGTGCAGGAGATCGCCTACCTGTCCGGCCTCAAGCCGCCGACCTGCGCCAAGTTGCTCAGCGANGCGGGGGGCGAGCCGCTGGCGGTGCTGTGCAAGGCCACCGGCCTGCCCAAGGAGAGCGTGCGCACCCTGTGGCGGGCGGTGAAGCGGCCCGAGCTGGGCGACAACGGCGACATCCATCCGGATCTCGACCGGGTGCTGATCACCTATGACATGCTGGCCGTCGACCGGGCCCAGACGGTGCTGCGCTACTGGAACTGGGCTCTGTCCTCGGCGCTGACGCCCGGCCTGATCAAGGCCATCCGCGACGGCGACGGCGATGCGCTGGACGAATATTCGGTTCCGCAGCGCGCGGCCATGCTGGCGCTGGGCGACGACTTCCGCGCCTAGAAGGCAACGGGGCTCACTCCAGAATTCGCGAAGCTGGACTGCTCCGTATTGGCGTGCGGTTCTGCTTGTGGATTGTTTCCACAGACGAAGACTGCCGCCCAATCCTCAATACTGTTGTTAACCAATGCAAACATCGGTATGGACGATTCGAACGAACAAAGTCTACGGACCGCGTCGCCCCATTTGAACCGATCGACGGACAATCCTCATGGACGATAAAGCTGAAATCATCGAGATGACGACGGACATCGTGTCCGCCTATCTCAGCAACAACTCCGTATCCGCCGCCGAACTGCCGAACCTGATCCAGAGCGTGCACCGCGCCCTGTCGACGGTTTCGACCGGCGTCGACAGTTCGATTCCGGCTCCCAAGGATCCGGCCGTGCCGGTGAAGAAGTCGATCACGCCCGACTTCCTCGTCTGCCTGGAGGACGGCCGCAAGTTCAAGTCGCTGAAGCGCCACCTGCGCACCAAGTACAACATGAGCCCCGAGGAATACCGGGCCAAGTGGGGCCTGCCCAAGGACTACCCCATGGTCGCGCCGAACTACGCCAAGGCGCGCTCGGACCTCGCCAAGCAGATGGGCCTGGGCCAGGGCGGCCGCAAACCGGCGCGCAAGGGCCGCTAGGCGCCTTCAGCCGGAACGAATTTCAGAAGCGCCGGCCCTGGTGGCCGGCGTTTTCTTTTGTGGATAATTCCCTTTCCGGGCCGCCGCCGAGTCGATCCGTCGCGGCCTGTTAACCCTTTTCCGCTTGCCGGGGATTCGCGAAGCGCCTCATAGGATTCGCAGGGGTTTTAAGGGTTCTGTTGGGGGATGCTCGCGCAAGTCGCGGCGCCGGCGTCGGCGGTCAGGGCGTTGGAGGAGATGTTCGCCTACTGGGCGTCGCTTCGCCGCGAAGGACGCCTGCCCGGCCGCGCCGACATCGATCCCAACCGCTTCAAGCGCCATCTGCCCACCATCAGCCTGATCGACGTGATCGGCGTGCCGAGGACCTTTCGCGTCCGGCTGGCGGGCACCCAGCTCTATGGCCTGCACGGCCGCGAGACGACGGGGCTGGAGCTGGAGCAGGTGCACGGGCCAGACGAGGCGCCCTACTGGCGCGCCGAGCTGGAGAAGGTGGTGGCTGACCGGCGGCCCAACTTCGGGGTCCGCTCGCTGGCGGCGCGCGATACCGGCGCCCTGTCGATCCTGTGGCTGCGCCTGCCGCTCGCCGCCGACGGCGAGAACGTCGACATGATCCTGGGCTACGACACCCTGATCGGAAACCTGCCCGGCCAGAGCCTGAGCGGCATCCGCGCCGCCTGACCTCCGCCGCGCGTCAGTCCGCGGCAGCCTCGCGACGAATCCGCTCGACCATGGCCGCCAGCCCGTTGGCTCGCTGCGAGGTCAGCATCGAACCCAGCTTCAGCCGGTCCACCGCGGCCTGCGGATCCAGCGCGCGGATCTCCGCCGGGGTGCGGCCGGAATAGAGCTTCAGCAGCACCGCGATGAGGCCGTGCGGAATCTGCGCGTCGGACTCGGCGCGGAAGACCAGTCGCCCGTCGTCCGTCCGCTCGCTGACCAGCCAGACCTGGCTGGCGCAGCCGCGCACCTTGTTCGCATCGTTCCGCTCGTCCTGCGCCAACCTTGGAAGGGCGCGGCCCAGGTCGATGACGTAGCCGAGCTGCTCCTGCCAGTCCTCGAGCAGGTCGAAGTCCTCGGCCAGGGCGTCCAGATCCTCGGCGATGGTGTTCATGGCGGCGGGCATAGTGCCGCCCGCCGTCCAAGGCTAGCCCGCGCGGCGCAGCACCATGGTCGCGGTCAGGCCCTTGCCGGGCTCGGCGGCGATGTTGAAGCCGCCGCCCATGGCCTGGCACAGCAACCGCACGATGGCCCATCCCAGGCCCGCGCCCTGGTGGTGACGGGTCAGCGCGTTCTCGCCCTGTTGGAAGGGCTCCATCAGGCGCGGCAGCTCGGCGGGGTCGAGGCCCGGCCCGTCGTCGGTCACCTCGATCAGCACCAGCGGACCGTGGGCCTTGCCGTCGATGCGGATCACCCCGCCGTCGGGCGAGAAGGCCACGGCGTTCTGCACCAGGTTGGCGAGCGCCGTGCGCACCGCCTTGGCGTCGGCCAGCACCAGCGGCGAGGGGGCGGAAACCGTGACGGCGACGGTGACGTTGCGGGCGAAGGCGTCCTCGCCCAGCCCGGCTGCGGCGTCGTCGAGCACGGCGTCCAGCGGTTCCGGGCGCAGGTCCAGGTCGGCGGCGCCGCCCTGCAGCTTGGCCATCTCCAGCACCTGGTTGACCAGCCGCAGCAGCTTGTGGCCGGAAACGCGGATGACGTCGGCGGCCTCGCGGTACTCGCTCTTCAGCGGGCCGTACATTTCGCCGGCGATGATCTCGGAAAAGCCGATGATGGCGTTCAGCGGCGTGCGCAGCTCATGGCTGACCATGCGCACCAGCGAGCGGCGCGAGGGATCGGCCGCGGACTGCTGGACCCGGGTTTCGGCTGCGCTGGCGGCGGTCTGGGCGGCGTCGGGGCCGGGTATGAAGGCGGGCTGGGCCATCGGCCGCGGCTCTCAGGTTCGCCAAAACCTTGCCACGTCCGGATTACCAGCGAGTTGAACAGGAAAATGAATTTTTTCCGAACATCGTAACTCCACCCGTGGGGGCGCCCGCTCGCATGGCGGCCAAGGTGCGGGTAGCATCCCCTCCCAGATCGTCATCCACGGCGCGATTCTTCAGTGACCCAGACCGAGCCCCGAGCCGATGCGCCCGAGCCGCCGTCCCCGGCGCGCGAGGACGTGCGCGCGGGCGCGGCCCTGGAAAGCGCGCTGCGCTGGCGGCTGGCCTGGAGCGCGTTGACGCTCGCCGCCCTGGCCGCCCTGGCCCTGGCCTTCCGTGGCTTGCCCGGCCCGGTGTGGATCGCCCTGCTGGCGGGCGCGGCGCCGGGGATCATCGGACAGCTGCTGCGCCGCTGGGACGGCGAGAACGCCCGCATGGCCGAGCTGGGGGGCTGGGCCCTGGGCGCAGGCCTGGCGGTCGGGCTGACCGGCGGCACGTCCGGACCGCTGGCCCTGTGGTGCGCGGCGCCGCTGGCCGCCGCCCTGGCGCTGGACGGCCGCAAGCTGATTTCGGGCGGCGCGGCGCTGTCGCTGGTGCTGCTGGCGACCTCCCTTTGGGTGTCGGTGGCCGGCGCCGTGCCCGAGCAGCCGCCGGCCCTGGCGCCGTGGCTGTCGGCGCTCGGGGCCTTCAGCATGATCGCGGGCCTGGCCTGGGCGCTCCCCCTGTCCATGCGCCGCCGCGCCGAACGCGCCGACAAGGCCGAGGACGCCGCTCGCAAACTGGAGGCCCTGCTGGCCGGCCAGCCGCACCTGGTTATCACCGTCGATGCGGTCGGCAAGCTGGGTTCGGCCTTCGGGGCCGCGCCGGTGGGAGTGCCGGTCGATGACCTGTTCACCCACGGGCTGATCGCCGCCGCCTGGCATCCGGACCGCGCCAATGTGCAGACCGCCATCCTGCGCGCCGCCACGCGGGGGGAGGCCGAGACCGGCTTCGCGCCCCGCTCGGCGCCCGACCGCTGGGTCGAGCTGTCGCTGCGCCGCCTGCCCGACGGGCGGCTGGCGGGCGTGCTGAGCGACGGCAGCATCCGCCATTCGCGCGAGCTGTCGCTGGAGACCGCCCGGGTGGAGGCCGAGAGCCTGAACGCATCCAAGTCCCGCTTCCTGGCCAATATGAGCCACGAGCTGCGCACCCCGTTGAACGCGGTGGTCGGCTTCTCCGACATCATGCAGCAGCGCATGTTCGGGCCGCTGCCGGAGAAGTACCTTGAGTACGCACGGCTGATCCACGAGAGCGGTCACCACCTGCTGGCGCTGATCAACGACGTGCTCGACATGTCCAAGATCGAGGCCGAGCGCTATGAACTGGCCAAGTCGGAGTTCGACGCCCGCGAGCCGGTGTCCTCGGCGCTCCGGCTGGTGCGCCTGCAGGCCCACGAGGCGGCCATCGCCCTGCGCAGCGTGCTGCCGCCCGACCCGCTGATGGTCGATGCCGACGAGCGCGCCATCAAGCAGATCACGCTCAACCTGCTCTCCAACGCCCTGAAGTTCACCCCCGCGGGCGGTTCGGTGACCGTGTCGCTGGATGCCCACGAGGGCGTGGCGGAAATCACCGTCTCGGACAGCGGCGTGGGCATCGCGCCGGAGGACCTGGACCGGCTGGGCAAGCCCTTCGAGCAGGTCGGCGACCTGGCGCGGCGCGCCAAGGGCACCGGGCTTGGGCTGTCGCTGGTGCGCGCCTTCGCCGAGCTACACGGCGGGTCGATGACGATCGAAAGCCAGCAGGGGGAGGGCACGGCGGTGACCGTGCGCCTGCCGGTGGTGATCGGCGAACGCGAGCGCCCGCAAGGCGCCGAGATCATCCCGCTGAACGTGGGGCGCTAGCGCCGCGCGGCGCCGGCCAGGAAGGCGCGTCCGGCGGCGAAGTCGCCGACCTCGAAGGTGGCGGTGACCACCCGATCGCCCGCGAACAGATATTCCACCGCGAACCGCTCGCGCGGGTCCAGGGTCGCCAGGGCTTCGGCGGCGCGGGCCGGGAAGCGGAAGGCCACGCCGGCCGTGGCCGGCCGGGTCAGCAGGCCGGTCTCGGCGGCGGCCTTGCCCTCGGCGAGGATGACCCTGGAGGCCGAACGCGGCGGCAAGGGACGGGTCGCCGGCGTGCCCAGCCAGGGCAGGGGAGCGCGCGCCTCGTCGCGCATCACCAGGCGCGCGGCGTAGGGCTGCTGACCGGCGAAGCCCGCCACGCCCAGCAGCGCATTGCGGTCCAGGTCGCCGGCGATGCCGAAGGTGGAGACCACCGTGCCGGCGCGTCCCGTCTGCGACAGCCGCCACTGGGTCGAGCGATAGGTCGAGCGGTCGGCGTACCAGGGGGCGTGCTCGCCCGGGAAGGTCATCTTGGTCAGCCGCGTCCAGGCGTCGAAGGCGGTGCGCACGCGCCCGGCCGCGGTGGTCAGGTCGGCGGCGTTGCAGGGCACGGACGAGGCCTTGGCCATGGCGCGGGCGCGTACGGCCTTCACGTCGTTCATGGCCATGCCGCCGCGCAGGGAGGCGCCGCGCGCCTGCTGGGCGCCGGCTTCCAGGGCCGCGGCGATCTGCGGGGTGAACAGGTTGCAGCGCGCGCCGGCGGCGGCCATCAGCGACCGCTCATAGTAAAGCGACGACGCCGACGCGGCCTCGGCCACCATGGGAGCCAGCACGGCGGCGCCCGCCGCGAGGCAGGCCGCAATCTTCAATCCGGAGCGCTTGACGCTGCCCATCCGCAGGCATTCCCCATATCATTGGACCTCACGACCTTAGCCGTTCGGCCTTAGGGTCCGGTTTCGATTCAGGGTTAAGCATTTGCTTCTTCCGACAGATGTCTGGGCCGGCGCCCTGATCCGCCGCGCGGAGCTCGCGGGCGCCTTCGCCATGGTGCTGCGCAAGGGCGACGCGAGGGCCGGAACAGTGCTGGTCAAGGTCATCGACCGCCGCGACCGCAGTGTCCGTCTCTATGCCGAGGCCTTCCGCGGCGAAGGCGAGCGGGTGTGGATGGAGCCCATCCGCGCCGAGACCGAAGGCGAGCTCGACGCCTATGTCGAACGCCAGGCGCGCATCGACCCGGACCTGTGGCTTGTGGAGATCGACGACGCCGAGGGCCGCCACTTCCTGACCGAACCGGTGGAGGAGCGCTAGGGTCGAACCTAGGGCTGGAACTTCGAGAACAGTCTTTCGGCGGCGAACCCGAACAGGCCAAGGAAGATCAGTCCCGCGACCACAGCGATGACGGGACTGCGACCCGTCGGGCCGGCAAACAGGACCTGGGTCGTGATCAGGCCGCCTGCGCTCGCCAACACGCCAAGCGCGGCCAGTATCTCGGTGCGACGGCGTACGAACATTGAATGGAAGCGCTCCGGATCGACGGCGCGTTCAACGCGGATATCGCGGTAGCCCCGCCGCCGGATTACTCCGGTAGCCTGCGCCCGGATCAAGCCAGGCAAGCGCGTGAACAGCACGTACAGGGCGCCAACGATGGCCACGAGGGACAGTTTGAATGACATCGAACCCCCTTGCCGGCGCGTCTCTGACCTGGTGCGAAATCATTAACCGCGTCCGTGAACCGGATCGCAAGTGGACCGGGGTTAGGGTCTGCGCTCGGTAATCGGGCGTACAGAAGGTTCACCCTTGCTCTTCCTCTTGAACGACAACCTGCTCCAGATCGAACCCGCGCGCATGGCCTCGCCGCTGGATGCGCGGCGCTTCGACGCCGTGAGCCTCAGCTACGTGGTCCAGCTCGGCAAGGAGCTGTTCTCCGAAGAACCCCTGCTGCACAAGGTCGAACCCGAGCGCGCCCGTCGCCTCGCCTGGCTGCTGGCCAGCAAGCAGCCGGAACTGAACGCCGCCCTGTTCGTGGCCTCGGGCCGCGGTTGCGCCTCGCACGATGTGACGGTGCGCTTCTGCGCCCTGCCGGTGGAAACCATCGCCCAGCTTCACGCCCAACAGTCCGCCGGCCTGCTCGACGGCGCCGTGGCCGACCGTGAAGTCTGGCGCCGCTTGGCGGCCTGATCACGGCGAGGGTCTCGAAGCTCCACTGGCGAATCTCGCCGAAATCCGACGCACGACGCCGAACCAGCCGCCACTGACCACGGCGACGGCAAGGGCCAGCAGCAGAAGGCCCGGGCGTGGGGTGGAAATCCTGAAGATCGCGGCCATGGCCGGTACGCTGAGGACCAGCGCCAGCACCGTGGCGGCGAGGCCGGCGATCATCCAGTAGATCTTGCGATGGGGGGCAAACAGCGGGCCTCGCGCCGAGGCTGCGTCGGCCAACGCCAGGACGAGATTGCCGACGACCAGGGCCAGGAAGGCGGCGCCGCGGGCCTCTGTTTCCGGCCATTGCGCCAGCGCCCAGGCATAGATGCCCAGCACGCCGGCGAGAACGCCGGCGCCCTGGGCCAGCGCCAGTCCGATCTGGGCGGGTCCGAACAACGGTTCGTCGCGCCGGCGGGGCGGGCGGCGCATCGCCCCTTCGCTTCCCGGTTCGGCCTCGAAAACCATGGCGCAGACCGGGTCGATGACCAGCTCCAGAAACACCACGTGCATCGGATACAGGAGCTGCGGCATTCCCAGGACGATCGGGATCAGGGCCAGGCCAGCGATCGGCACGTGGATGGCCGTGATGTAGATCAGCGCCCGGCGCAGGTTGACGAAGATGCGCCGGCCCAGGCGAACGCCGCCGACGATCGAGGCGAAGCTGTCGTCCATCAGCACGAGGTCTGCGGCTTCGCGGGCTACGTCGGTGCCGCGCAGGCCCATGGCGATGCCGATATGGGCGGTCTCCAGGGCTGGAGCGTCGTTGACCCCGTCACCGGTCATGGCGACCACCTGGCCGTCGGCCTTCAGCGCCTGGACCAGCATCAGCTTCTGCTCGGGCACGACCCGCGCGAAGATGCGCACAGCGCGCAGCCTGGCCGCCAGGGCGTCGGTCGAAAGTTCGGCCAGTTCCTGGCCCAGCATCACCCCGCCTGCCGTATCGATCCCGGCTGCCCGCGCGATGGCCAGCGCCGTGGCCGGATGGTCGCCGGTGATCATCACCACCGCGATGCCGGCCGCACGGGCTTCCCGCAGGGCGGCGGGGACATCCTTGCGGACGGGGTCGAGGAAGCCGACCAGGCCCGCGAACTCAAAAGGCGCGTCGCGGGGGTCATCGGGGAAGCGACCGTCGACCCGGCATGACGCGACGCCCAGCACGCGCAGGCCCTGCTCGGCGAATTCGCCAACCAGCGCGGTCAGNCGCCCGGCCTGCGCATTGGACAGGCGGCACAGGCGGAAGATCTCTTCCGGCGCGCCCTTGGCGGCCGCCAGCCGCGCGTCGCCCGCGGCCCGCCAGACCTGGACCACGGCCATCAGTTCGGGCCGAAGCGGCCAGCTGCGTTCCGGCTCCGGCCCCAGGCCCGCGGTGGCGAGGTCCGATTGCTCGAGCAACTGCCGCACGGCCCTGTCCATGGGGTCGACCGGCCGCACCGCGGAGGCGAGGCCGGCGGTGCGGAGAAGCTCACGCGCGGGGCCTTCGCGGACGGCATCCGGAGCGAGAGTCACATCCGCTTCGGACGTCCACAGGCGGGCGACCTGCATGCGGTTCTCGGTGAGCGTTCCGGTCTTGTCGACGCACAGCACTGTGGCCCCGCCCAGGGCCTCGATGACGGCGCTGCGGCGCACCAGCACCTGGTGGGTGGCCAGCCGCCATGCCCCGACCGCCAGGAAAACCGCCAGCACCATCGGAAACTCTTCCGGGATCAGGGCGATGGCGACGGCGACCCCGGCCAGGGCGCCGGCTACCCAATCACCCCGCATGAGCCCAAAGGCGACCACCACGGCCGCGCAGAACCCGAGCGCCACGACGCCGAGCCAGGTCACCAGGCGGCCCGCGGTCTTCTGCAGCGGCGTGGGTTCATGGGCGATCGCCGCCAGGGAGACGCCGATCTGGCCAAGGGCGGATCGCGGGCCGGTGCGGGTCACCAGGGCGACCGCCTGGCCGCGAACCACCAGGGTTCCCGAAAACAGGTGCGGGCCGCTCTCCGCGCCGGGCGGTGTGTCGGCTCCCAGGTCTTCATCCGGATGCAATGGCCGCTTGGATACCGGGGCCGATTCGCCGGTCAGGGCAGACTCGTCGACGCTGAGCACCTCGCCCGCGACCAGGGCGCCGTCCGCCGGCAGGCGTTCGCCTTCGCCCACCAGCATGATGTCGCCGGGCGCCAACTCGCGGGTGGCCACGCGGCGTTCGACTCCACCGCGGATCACACGAGCATGGGGCTGCGACAGGTCCCTGAGGGCGGCGAGCGCGTGCTCGCTGCGTGACTCCTGCAGCACCACCAGGCCGATCGAGGCCAGGGCGCCGGCCAGCAGGAACAGACCTTCGCCGATATCGCCCAGGACCAGATAGAGCACTGCAGCGCCGATCAGCAGCAGGAACATCGGCTCGCGCATGGTCTCAAGGACGATGCGCGCCAGACCCCGTCCCCGCGACTGCGGCAGTTCGTTCGCCCCGAATTCCGCCAGGCGGCGGACCGCCTCGGCCTCGGTCAGTCCGTGTAGGTCCCGATCGATCAATGTGACAGGAGGACCGGGCAGGGCGGTTTGGCCAGCACGTGCTGGGTGGCCCCGCCGAGCAGGAACTCCTGGGCGCGCGAATGGCCGAAGGCGCCCATGACCAGAAGATCAGGTGTCTGCTGCTTCACATAGCGATCCAGCACCGCCCCGATCTTCTCGCGGCCGGCGTCGACGTCGTCGAGGCTTGCGGTGATGCCGTGCATGCGGAGGTGACGCTGCGCCTCCGCGCCGAGTTTCGCAATCGCACCGGGCTTCTCGCCCACCGCCGTCATGATCCTGACCTCGTCCGCGCGCGACAGGAACGGCAGGGCGTCGGCCATGGCGCGAGCGGCGCTACGGCTGCCGTCCCAGGCGATCACCACGCGCCCGGCCGCTTTCTCCAGGCCGCTGGCCGAACCGGCGCGAAAGGCCAGGATTGGCCGTCCGGAGCCGAACACCACCTCCTGGGCCACCTCCAGCTGGCCATCGTAGTCGCCGATCAGCGGCAGGACGCACAGGTCACGGGTGCGCGCTACCCGCGCCACATGGGCGCCCACGCCGTAGTGGTCCGCCTTGCCGATGACCGCGGCTTCGAAGACTCCCGCCGCCGTGGCCGCCGTCTTGAAGTGCTCGAGTCCTTCACGGCATGCCGCGCGACTGCGCGCCTCTTCCGCCTCGGCGATCGCGCTCAGCCCGATGAGATAGTCGGCGATCCGGTTGCTGCGCAGCGGGATATCGATTTCAAACGACAGGCCGGTGAGCTTGCCGCCGAGGGCCGCGGCGATCGCAACCGCTTCGCCGATCGCGCCCGCCGGCGTCGGCGTCGGGTAGGTGTCGATGTGCAGCAGCAAGTCTTGATAGGCCATGTCGCAACTCCTCAAACCCCATGAACCGCGCCGCGCTCAGCGCGCGGTGTAACCCCCGTCGATGACCAGTTCCGAGCCGGTGACGAACTTGGCTTCGTCCGAGGCGAGATAGACGCAGCCCCAGGCGATGTCGTCGGCCTCGCCCATGTGACCCAGCGGATGCAGGGCGGCGACGGCGGCGCGGCCGGCCTCCAGGTCGCCCATGTCGCTCAGGTGATGCTCCACCATGGGCGTCCAGATAAAGCCGGGGTGGACCGAGTTCACGCGGATCTTGTCGGGCGCGTAGGTGAGGGCGTCATTCTTGCTCATCAAGCGCACCGCGCCCTTGGAGGCGTGATAGGCGGGCACGTCGGCGCCGCCGACCAGGCCGTAGATCGACGACAGGTTGATGATGCTGCCGCCCCTGGCCGCGCGCAGGTGGGCGATGGCGTGTTTGGTGCAGAAGAACACGCCCTTGACGTTGATCGACTGCACATAGTCCCACTCGGCCTCGGTGATCTCGTGGGTGGGCTTGTTGGCGCCGGAGACGCCGGCGTTGTTGACCAGGATGTCGAGCCGCCCGAAGTGCGCGGCGACCTCGTCCATCACCTGTTCGACCTCGGCTTCCCATGAAACGTCGCAGTGCCAGAAGCGGGCGGCCAGTCCCCGCGCGGCCAGTTCCGCGGCCAGGGCCGAGCCCTCCTTGTCGAGCACGTCCAGAATGGCGACCGAGGCGCCTTCCTCGGCCATGCGGATGGCGGTGGCGCGGCCGAGCCCCAAGCCCGCGCCGGTGATGACGGCGACCTTGCCCTTCAGGCGATCCATGGGAATTCCTCCGCAACCGTTCGCGTCCAGCCTAAGCGCGCCGGCGTCGCTGTCGTTGCGCTGGGTCAATTCGCGGAAACGGCGCGGCGCTTGTCACACAGCGACGCTTGCCAGGAGCAAGCGCGTCTGGACGGCCGCGTTGGCCGCGGCCCGCCTGTTCCTCGCGCGCGAATTTGCCAAGCGATACAGCCAAGCTTAGCGTGGGAGGCTTCTGCAAGGCCCAGTTGCCTTCCGGCGTTCAACGAAGGACCCATGCCCTTGAGCAAGATGCCGATTTCTCCGCGTCCGTTGCGCGCGTTGTTCGCCGCCGCCCTATGCTGCGCGGCCCTGTCGACCGCCGCCGGGCCCGCTGAGGCCGCCACTCCGGTTGCGGGCGTCCAGATCGAGATGATGAAGTGCTGTCCCTTGGAACACCCCCGCGGCGCCACCGAGCAGGATTTCCCCTTCAATAATGCCAACGGACCCTGGTTCTTCTCAGTGTTCATAAACAGCCCGGTGGCAGGGACAGCGAGGGTAACTGACTGGGGGGGCAGGAGTGTCTTCGTCTCCGGTAGTCTGGTCGCGAACCGTGAGACGCGCCTTGACGTCGATACGACCGGACACCCGATAACTGGCCTGCAAGTGTTCGCTCCGGCGAACTCCCGTGTGCGGCTCTTTGGAGGAAAGGCAACCGTGCTCAGCTCGAACGCGGCGGGCGTCGCGACATTCTCGGGTGTGCCGGCCGGACAATGGTTCGTCCGGGTGCGCACGACCACGCCGGTGCAGGTCGTGATGAATGGCCCAGGCATTACAACGACGACCTTCACCATGCCCGTCCCGGGGGACCGCGAAATCATGCTGACGGTAAGCGGAGCGCAGCCCCAGCCAATTACCGTCACCACGACGCGATATGAGCCTCCGATCCTGGTTCGGCAGTTACCGCCGAGGGTCGAGCCCATCACGCCGGCCCCATCGAAGCATTAGGCGCGACGCCTGGGCAGCTCGAAGCCGCAGGCCAGTTGGAATCCAGCGCCACCGGTTGCCGATCACGTGCGGCCCGGAGCCCAGGCGCACGCCTAGATCAGCCGCTGATTGACCAGGCGCGCCACCGCCTGGGCGCGGCTGACGGCGCCCAGCTTGCGGCGTGCGTTGTCGACGTGGAAGCGCGCGGTGGCCTCCGAGACGCCCAGGATCACCGAGATCTCCCAGTCGGTCTTGCCGTCGGCGACAAAGCCCAGGCAGTCGCGCTCGCGCCGGGTCAGCTTCACCTCTTCGGCCGGGGGCTCGGCCAGGCTCATCAGCCGCTCGGTCAACACCAGCCCGGCCATCTGGATGGCCAGGCCCTCGTCAGGGGCGAAAACGCGGCCGGCGAAACCCAGGTGCAGCGAGGCGATCAATCCGCCGGGACCGTAGGAGGTGGCGCACAGGGCCTCGTCGATGCCGGCTTCGCCCAGCGCCTCCCAGTAGGCCCCGAACTGGCGACCTCGCCGCGGCGCGAAGTCGCTGAAGCGGTAGCGCGTCCGGTTCTCGCGGATCGGCGTCAGCAGCGGATTGCAGGTGAAGCAGACGTAGTCGAAGGCCGCGCTGCCGGGCCAGCCGGCCGGCGCGATGCGGGTGACCACGCCGCCGGCCATCCAGTGGTTGGTGGAATTCAGTGGCGCGGACGGGCGGCGGTAGACGCGGGTCTGCAGGTAGGAGGCGCCCAGGTCCTGCATGGCGGCGAAGAAGCTGGCGCTCGCCGCCTGGGCGGTGTCGGCTTCGAAGGCGCCGGTGGCGCGCGCCATGATCCGCGACAACATCTGCCGGACCCTCCTGGGCGAAGAAAAACATGCTCGACCGGCCCCTACAAGCGCCGGTTGTCGCCTGCCACAGCGTCAACCTCGCGATTCCGCGAGGTGCGGGTCACCCGGGGGCGGCCTAGCAATAGGTGTCGCGTTGTTGAGGGGCGACGCGCCGATGAGGGGCTATGCTCTTCGGAGCAGGAGCATAGGCGCCGGGGCATGGGGGCCACACCCCACTGAGGCCCCTGATCCCGGCGCCCACCTCGCCGGTTACGACCGGCGAGACTTGTCGGCGGCGAGCTTGCGCCCCGCTTTCACCCGCACCTTCGGCTTCTGCGGCTTCGAGGTGTCGACCAGGGCCACGGTCTTCAGGCGCGGGTCGTTGGCGATGTCGGCCGGCGCGATGAAGCCCAGGCCGTTCCAGGGGATCTTCAGGTCCACGGCCTCGAAACAGCGGGCCACGAACTCGGAACAGATGAACTCGTCGCGCGGCTCCAGCACGGGGTGCAGCTTCACCGGCAGGCGGCCGAACAGGATGCGGCTGACGATCTTGAACACCTCGGCCTGGGAGAAGCGGCTGCCCAGGTGCTCGAAGGCGAAGTCGGCGATCTTCGTCCACGGCTTGGCGCGCGACCTGGCGCCCATGCCCTCGTGGCGCACCAGCAGGATCTGGCCGGGATAGGGCTCGATGCCGTTGGAGGTGCGGCTGATGAAGGTGGACAGCGGCACGGCGCGCACGCCGGTGCGCTCGACGCACTCCAGCACGATCACGCGGTCGATCTCCTCCAGCCGGTAGGCGATGGCCACATGGCTCCACGGACTTTTCGTCGCCCAGCGGATGATCAGGGAGAAGAAGTCCGTCGCCGAACACAGCAACAGGTCGCCGTCCCGAACCTGGTCGCGGATCGCCGCGTAGGACTGGGGCTTGAGGGTCTTCAGGTCGTTGGGATCGATGGCCATCGGCGCCTTAACGCACAGCCAAGCTGAAAGGATCAGTGGAAAGAATCTTCTCGTCCGGTCGCGAGGCGGTCGCCCCTGGCGGCGTATCGACAGTTGGGGCCGAACTGCTACCAAGGCTGTTCGCCGAGGGGGAGAGCGACCGTGGCCGTCGCCAAGAACAACACCGACGTCAAACTGCCGCTGATCTGGGTAGCCGAGTTGTTCTCGGTCCTGACGGCCGCGGGATTCCTGGCTTCTATCTGGATGCACCAGACCGTGTTCAGCAGCTGGGGCCTGTCCTATTTCCAGGTCGCCACGCCGAGCGATGTGCTGATGGGCGGCATCAGCACCGTCGCCCTGGCCCTGCTGCTGACGCCCTGGTTCCTCGCCGGCGTGGCGGCCGCGGGCGGGCTGCACTGGGCCACCAGCTTCCTGCCAGGCGCGCGGCGCTGGCTCGACTGGCCGATCGGCCTGGCGAGCGCGGTGGTGGCGGCGGCGGTATTTCGCAATGGCATCACAGCGACGTTCGACGCATCGCAGTTCGTGCTGCTGGCCTACGGGGCGGCGGCTACCTGGCTAGCGCTGCGCCTGAAGCCGCGCTTCGCCGAGAAGCCGTTTCGCAATCTCGTCGTCGGGGTCTTGATCCTCGGACTTGGGATGGCCCTCGCATACTCATGCGGCCAGCGCATCACCTTCGGCTTTGGCGGCGACCCGGCATTCGCCGCCCCGCTGCCGGGTCCCTATACCGCGCGTCCGCGTTGCGAGGGTGAGCGCATCGTCTGGATCGGACAACGGGCGCTGGTGGTGCGATGCTCGGGTCCGGCCTTGACGAGGGATAGGAAGGACTGGGAGTACCGCAAACTCTACCTCGTCCTGCTCAATCCGGACGCTGTGTGGTTGGGCAATGCCGAGCACATGCTGGCATACGACCGCGACACCCGGGCCTATCAGGCGCAGGAAGCCGCCAAGGCCGCCGGCAGGGCGGTTCAGACGGCTGGTCCTCAGCCCGGTCAATAGGAGCGGAGGACAAAGGCCCGGTTCCCCAAACCACCCGCGCCGTGCTATCCGCCGCGGCCCATGTCCAAGCTCACGCCCTCCCAAGAGGCCGCCCGCCGGCGGACCTTCGCCATCATCTCGCACCCCGATGCGGGCAAGACGACCCTGACCGAACACCTGCTGCTGGCGGGCGGGTCGATCCGGGCGGCGGGGCAGGTGCGGGCGCGCGGCGAGAACCGGCGCACCCGCTCGGACTGGATGAAGATCGAGCGCGAGCGGGGCATCTCGGTGTCGTCCTCGGTGATGACGTTCGAGCACCTGGGGCTGATGTTCAACCTGCTCGACACCCCGGGCCACGAGGACTTCTCGGAAGACACCTACCGCACCCTGACCGCCGCCGACGCCGCCATCATGGTGCTGGACGCTGCCAAGGGCATCGAGCCGCAGACGCTGAAATTGTTCGAGGTCTGCCGCCTGCGCGATATCCCCATCGTCACCTTCATCAACAAGATGGACCGCGAGGCGCTGGATCCCATCGAGTTGCTGGACGAGATTGCGTCCAAGCTGCAGCTGGATCCGTCGCCGCTGTACTGGCCGGGCGGGTCGGGCAATCGCTTCCGAGGCATGGCCGATCTGCGCGACGGGCGCTTCATCCCCTACGCCAAGCTGGTCGGCGGGCAGCAGGCCGAGGGCGAAGGTCATCCCGAGCCCGTGGCGATGAGCGCGGCCGACGCCTTCTTCCAGGAAGGCGAGAAGGCCGAGCTGGACGAACAGGTCGAGTTGGTCACGGGCGGCTACCCCGCGTTCAATCCGCAATCCTTCCTGGAAGGCCACATGACGCCGGTGCTGTTCGGCTCGGCCCTGCGCCACTTCGGGGTGGAGGAACTGCTGGCCGCCATCGGGCAGAACGCGCCGCCGCCCAAGCCGCTGAGGGCGGAGAAGTCCGGCGAGGAGACCTTCGTCGAACCGGGCGCCAAGGAAGTCACCGGCTTCGTCTTCAAGGTCCAGGCCAACATGGACCCCAACCACCGCGACCGCATCGCCATGCTTCGCCTGTCGTCGGGCGAGTTCAAGCGGGGCATGAAGCTGAAGGTGCAGAACACCGGCCGACAGTTGTCGGTGAACGCGCCGATCATGTTCTTCGCCTCCGACCGTGAACTCGCGGAGGACGCCTTCGCCGGCGACGTCATCGGCATTCCCAACCACGGCGTGCTGCGCGTCGGCGACAGCCTGTCGGAGTCAGGCCTGATCCGCTTCGCCGGCCTGCCCAACTTCGCCCCGGAAATCCTGCAGCGGGTGCGGGTCAAGGATCCGCTCAAGGCCAAGCACCTGAAGAAGGCGCTGGAGGGTCTGGCGGAGGAGGGCGTGACCCAGCTGTTCCGCCCCGAACTGGGCTCGGACTTCATCGTCGGCGCGGTGGGCCAGCTGCAGTTCGAGGTGATGGCCGACCGCCTGGCCAACGAATATGCGCTGGAGTGCGTGTTCGAGCCGTCGCCCTTCGCCGAGGCCCGCTGGGTGGCCGGCGACAAGGCCGACCTCGAGGACTTCGCCAACAAGCACAAGACGGCCATGGCCCGCGACATCGATGACGCGCCGGTCTTTCTGTCCAAGTCGTCCTGGGAGACCAGCTACGTTGCCGAACGCTACCCGAAGGTAGCGTTCAGCAAGACGCGCGAGCGGATGTAGGGCCTATTCCCTGAACTGACCGGGGCGGTGTTCCCGGGGTTCTTCGCGGGCATCGTCGCCCTTGGGCTTGGAAGCGTGGTCGGCCTCGGCGGCCTTGCCGGGCGAGACCGGGTCTCGCCAGCCGGTGTCGTCATCGTGCCCCTGCCAGTCGCCGCCGCCGGCGGCCTCGGCTTCGGCGCGCAGATGGTCGGCCTTGCGACGTTCCTCGGCGTCATGGTCGCCGACCCAGGACTTCACCTCGTCGGTGGCCTTGTCCCACAGGGTGCGGTCTTCCAACGGTCCGGCGCCTTGCACGCCGCGCGGGTCGAACCCGCCTTCGGCATAGTGCGCATCAGAGGTGCGCGCCGGCGCGGCGGCTTCGTACGCGGACGTGCCGCCGCCCGGCTGCTCCGCGCCCTCGTCGCCGAACTGCAGGCTGGTCTGGCGGGCGTCGGCCTCGGCGCTGCCGCGGTCTCCGGTCAGAGGATCGAGGCCCGCGGGCTCCTGGCCGGGGCGATTGATGCCGCCCACGTCCTGGGGATAAGGCTCGCGGCCGTCCCAGGCGTGATTGGGCGTCACCGGCTTCTCGCCCACGCCATAGAATTCCTTGCCGGTGAGGTCGGGCTGGGCCTGCCCGGCCGGCTCGACCGAAGGCTTGTCGGTGTCCGCGCCGGGGGTGAGCACGGGGTCGATGTCGTCGCGGCGATCGCTGTCGTTCATGACGCCTCTCCTCTGCTGGCCGCGGACGAAAGCCGCGCCTTCCTGGAGTGAACGGGCCGCTGACCCCGACGGTTCCTGAGATTGACCGGTGCGGACGGACGCGCTTAGGTGGCGGCCGGGGAGTCAACACCATGAAATTGCGCATTTTTGTCGCGCTAGTCGCCGGGCTTTGCCTGACGTCGGCCGTGGCCGCAGCAGCGGGCCAGGACACCAATCCCGCGTGGATCAAGCAACCTACCGCGGGCGACATCTTCTCGGTGTTCCCCGCCGCCGCAGTGGCCGAAGGCATCGACGGCAAGGTCGTGATTGACTGCGAGGCGGCTATCGACGGATCGGTTCGCAATTGCGCGGTAGTGTCAGAGGCGCCGGCCGGAATGGGTTTCGGCGCCGCAGCCTTGTCATTGACACCCCAACTCAGGATGCGCCCCGCGCTGCGCGGAGGCGTTCCGACAGCCGCGCGAGTCCGCATCCCGATCAACTTCAATTCCGGGCATGGCGAGGGGGTCAGCCGCAGCATCGGAGCGCCCATCCCGCCTATCGGGCAGGAAGGGGTCGATACGTACACGCGGCTTCCTTGGGATCGGGCGCCTTCAAGCGCCGATGTCGCCGCTGCTTATCCCGCCCAAGCTGGTGGAGCGGCGGGTTACGCCATGCTGAACTGCAATCTGGAGCGTAGCGGGTCGTTGTCGCATTGCTGGGTCGCGCGCGAACAGCCGGAGGGTAAGGGCTTCGGGAAGGCCGCCAAGAAGTTGATGGACCACTTTCACACTTCATTGCCCCCGCCCTCGGATAAGCCAGTCNGGGACGCCCGCGTGGTGATGGGTGTTCATTTCGACGCGCCGGGCGCGCCGGATCCCGGTATCGCTCGCCAACTTGAGTGGACCGGACGGCCGGAGGCGGCCGATCTCACCTTTCCCTCGGTCGCGCGCGCCGCCGGCAAACGCGAGGGCAAGGGGGTCATTGACTGTCGGATAGAAGGCACCGGCATGCTGGCCGACTGCCACATCGCCAGCGAAGACCCTGCAGGCCTCGGCTTCGGCGCCGCCGCCTTGGCCCTCGCACCTAAGTTCCGGGTCAATCCTTGGCTCGACGGCAGGACTATGGAGGGGCGTCGCATCAAGCTTCCCATTGGGTTCATCGACGACCAAGCGCTGCCGTCGGCGTCAGCGCAATGACTGCGGGGCGTCTGTTTGCCGCGACCGCGATGATTCAGTTGCTCGTGAGCGGAGCGGCAACCGCGCGCGACGCCGTGGCCGCGATGCGCCTCGAGCCCGAACCGCGGGACGCCATTGAGGCGCTCCGAAAGTCGGGACTGGTCCAATCGCCAGCCGGCGTCGTCACCCTGCAATGCGCGACGAGCGCGGAGACCGTACTCGAAAACTGCCGCATCCTCAGTGAAGCGCCCGAACGCGCCGGGCTGGGCCAGGCCGCGCTCGTTCTCGCTCCCAACTACCGCGCCTCCGCCCCGGGGCCGGTGCAGGTGACGGTCTCCTTCAAGGCGTTCGAGGCCATGCGTTGGACCCGCAAGCCCAGCAACAGCGATCTTCCCAAAGCCATGAAGGCGGCGAAGATCAAGGACACCGAAGGTCGGGGCATAGTCGAGTGTCAGGCGGGCGTTGAGGGCGTCCTTCTGGACTGTCGCGTGCTGTCGTCCATACCGGACCCCCGCTTCGGCGAGGCGGCGATGTGGCTGATGCCCCATTTCGGGCTCCGGCCATCCTACTATGACGGGCGTCCGGTGCAGACGCGGATCGTCATTCCGCTGACCTTCAGGTGGGGCTAGACCGGCCCTACGCCGCCAGCGACCCTTCCTGCCTGCGCAGTCGCCAGAAGCGCAGGGTGCGCATGGCGGTTTCGCGCGGCAGGGCGGCGTACATCTTGCCGTACTCGTGGGCCTTGGCCATGGCGTCGCCGTCCTGGCCCAGCAACACGACCGTGTAGGTCAGGAACAGCGCCCGATCTAGGTCTGCGGCCTTGCAGACCACGCCCAGCGCATCGAGCTCCTTCTTTTCCACGATCGAACGCGCGGTGTGGAAGTCGATGTCGGCCAACTGCCCCAGCGCCACCAGGAAATGGGTCATGCCGCCCGAGCGCAGGAACCGGGCCAGCACCTTGGGCGACAGCTCGCCGGCGTTGCGCAGTTCGGTGATGTAGGCCTCGGCTTCGTCATAGTCGGCCGGCAGGGCGCCGTCCTCGGCGGCCACGCGGGTGCGGCCCTTCGACAGCGCGGCCTCCAGCAGGGCCGGGTCGATGGCGGCGTTCTGTTCGAGGATGCGCTGGCGCAGGCGCGCCTCAGCGACGAAGTACATCTCGTTCAGCAGGTCGGGCGGCAGGTCGCGGCGGTTGATCACCGCCTCATGCAGATCCTTGTTGCGCACGGCCCGGTCGACGGCCCGCTCGCTGGCGCCGCGCGACAGCTGGGCGCCTTCATTGCCCAGCAGGACGCCCAGGGTCTGGTCGTCCCCGCGCTCGACGATGACGTCGGAGATGGCCTCCGAAACCGCCTCGCGCTTGGAGACCGCGCGCAGGTGGTCCTGGCCTTGCGTACGCACAACGTCGAGCAGGTCGGCTTCCGACAGCACCCGCGAGGTCGCCAGGATCGGCTCGGCGACCGAAATGTTGTCGTTGGCCAGCTTGCGGACCAGGCCCTTGGGCGCGGTGGGCTCGGCGGCGAAGCGCACGCCCAGTTCGGCGCGCACGGCCTCTTCCATGTCGTTGGAGAGCTGCACCAGCACGGTGTCGAACAGGGCGATCTCGGGTTCGGTCTGCGGCGCGTGCACCGAGAAGAACAGGTCGGTCATTTCGCGCAGCAGTTCGCGGCGCTTGGCCGAGGAGTTTTCCTGGGCCAGGTCGATCAGGTCGAGGAGTTTGGAGCGGGCCATTCTGGTTGCTCTGGACTGGGTCAGTTGCCCGAAGGGGCGTCGGGGTCCGCGGCGGCGGCGCGGGCGCGGCGCTCGTCACGGTCGCTGGGGATGGGCGGCGGGGGGGCGGCGAGATCTTCGCTGCCCAGCGAGTCCAGATAGATGGCCTCGGGGATCTCGGGGTGGTCGGGCTGGCGGCCGTATTCACGGTGCAGCGAGTAGTAGCGCGGGCCCTCCCCGCCGGTGGCGCTGACCGGCTGGCCGGGCGCGGGGGCGGCGGGCTGCGCGCTCATCGGATGCGAGAAGTCGGCGTAGGAGCGCGGCGGCGCATCGATGGCGTCGGCGACCGGCGCGGCGGGCGCCGCGGTGGCGGCCGGCGGGGAACCCATGGGGCGCGAGAAGTCAGCATAGCTGCGCGGCGGAGCCGGATCGACCACCGCCGCCTGCGGGGCGGGCGCGGCCGGCGCGGGCATCAGCGGCGCGGGCGCGAAGGGGGGACCGGCCACCTGGCGCGTCGGCTGCGCAGCAGGGCGGGCAGGGGCGGCCGGCTGGGCGGCCGGGCGTTGCGGCGGGGCGGCCAGCTCGCGATCAGGCCGCGCCACGCTCATCGGCGCGCCGGGCGGCTGGCGNAGGCGGGAGCCGGCGGGCGAGGCGGCGGC
>JGI24770J26754_10000700_pt1 | contig 24248 bp, 16 predicted proteins | sample LakOneMetagenome_FD_26754 | JGI IMG/M metagenome (IMG submission 26754) | reverse complement strand
GCAATGACTGACACCGCAACCGCGCCAGTCCGCGCGGAGGATACGGCCGGCTCTGTTGGCCGTATCGCCCGCGTCACCGGCCCCGTTGTCGACATCGAGTTTCCGCACGACTCGATCCCCGGCATGTACAACGCCCTGAAGACCACGGTCACCATCGGTGGGGTGACCAGTGAGATCACCCTCGAGGTCGCACTTCACCTCGGTGACGACCTGATCCGCGCCATCGCCCTGAACCCGACCGACGGACTCGTTCGCGGTCAGGAAGTGCGCGACACCGGCACCCCGATCACGGTTCCGGTCGGAAACGTCACCAAGGGCAAGGTCTTCAACGTCATTGGAGATGTGCTGAACTCCACTCCCGGCGAGAAGATCGAGATCACGGAGCGTTGGCCCATCCACCGCAAGCCGCCGCCCTTCGACCAGCTCGAGTCCAAGACTCAGCTGTTCGAGACCGGTATCAAGGTCATCGACCTGCTGACGCCGTATGTTCTCGGCGGAAAGATCGGCCTCTTCGGTGGTGCCGGAGTGGGCAAGACCGTTCTGATTCAGGAAATGATCCAGCGCGTTGCGCAGGACCACGGTGGAGTGTCGGTGTTCGCCGGAGTGGGTGAGCGTACCCGTGAGGGCAACGACCTCATCGCCGAAATGGAAGAAGCGGGCGTCTTCGACAAGACGGCACTCGTCTTCGGCCAGATGGATGAGCCGCCGGGAACGCGTCTGCGCGTCGCGCTCTCCGCCCTCACCATGGCGGAGTACTTCCGCGACGTGGAGAAGCAGGACGTGTTGCTCTTCATTGACAACATCTTCCGCTTCACCCAGGCCGGTTCAGAGGTCTCCACGCTGCTCGGCCGCATGCCGTCCGCCGTGGGATACCAGCCGAACCTCGCCGACGAGATGGGCATCCTTCAGGAGCGCATCACGTCGACCCGTGGACACTCGATCACCTCCCTTCAGGCGATCTACGTTCCTGCCGACGACTACACCGACCCGGCACCGGCGACCACGTTCGCCCACCTCGACGCCACAACCGAGCTGTCGCGTGAAATCGCGTCGAAGGGCCTGTACCCGGCCGTCGACCCGCTCACCTCGACCAGCCGTATCCTCGACCCCCGCTACTTGGGTGCCGATCACTACAACACGGCTGTTCGCGTAAAGGCGATTCTGCAGAAGAACAAGGAGCTTCAGGAGATCATCGCGATCCTCGGTGTCGACGAGCTCTCTGAAGAAGACAAGGTCACGGTTTCCCGTGCCCGTCGTATTCAGCAGTTCCTGAGCCAGAACACCTACATGGCCAAGAAGTTCACCGGTGTCGAGGGCTCCACGGTTCCGCTCAAGGACACCATCGAGTCGTTCACGGCAATCGCCAACGGTGACTTCGACCACGTGGCCGAGCAGGCCTTCTTCAACGTCGGTGGCATCAACGACGTCGAAGAGAAGTGGGCTCAGATTCAGAAGGAGAACGGCTAAGCATGGCTTCTCCGCTGAAGGTCAGTGTTGTCTCGGCGGACCAGCAGGTCTGGTCCGGCGAGGCGACCATGGTCGTTGCGCGCACCGTGGAAGGCCAGATCGGTATTCTGGCCGGCCACGAGCCCATGCTGGCGATCCTCGCCGAGGGTGAAGTTCGCGTCACCCTGGCTGATGGTTCGAAGATTGTGGCCGAAGCTGCCGACGGATTCCTCTCCGTCGACAATGACATCGTCACCATCGTCGCCCGCCAGGCGGCACTCGTTTAGTTCATATGCTGGTACTGCTTCCGCCGTCGGAGACGAAACGCTCCGGCGGCGAAGCTGTACCCCTGGACTGGGGCACCCTCGCTTTCCCCGAGTTGACTTCACGCCGACGCCTGGTGGCGGAAGCCCTCATCGCGTTGGCCCGGCAGCCGGCTGAGGCTATGACGGCCCTCAAACTGGGTCGCACGCAATCGGCGGAGGTTGAGCGCAACCGGATACTGCTCAGCTCTGAGACAATGCCGGCCGTGGACCGGTACACCGGTGTGGTCTACGACGCGCTCGACGCGCAATCCCTGTTGCCGGCGGAACGTCGTTTTGCGCACGAACATCTGGCGATACATTCCGCTCTTCTGGGACCTGTCGCCGCGCTGGATGCAATTCCCGCTTATCGGTTGTCGCACGACTCGCGTCTCCCGGAACTCGTGCTCAAAAAGCACTGGGGCATTCCGGTGGCCGAAGCCCTGATCGCGACGGCGGGCGTGGTGCTCGACCTTCGCTCCGAAGCGTATGTGGCGCTCGGGTCGGCGCCGGAACGCGCGGACTCTGTTTTTCTTCGCGTCGTGACCGACGCAGGGGGCAGCACCCGGGCCCTCAACCACTTCAACAAGAAGGCCAAGGGCCAGTTCGTGCGTGCGCTCCTGCAACACGGACACGTTTTCTCGTCCGTGATCGATCTCCTGGCGTGGGCTGGCCCAGCGGGGATCACCCTGCGCCACGGCGCTCCCGGTGAACTTCAGCTTGTTGTCGACGCCCGCGGGCCGGCACCCGACTTCACTATTTTCGCCCAGCCGTCCTGAGATAAGCGCCAGAAGGTAACCGCCGTGAGGTCTGCGCCGTGAAACGTGCAGCCTGAGTGTTCACGCTGCGGTGGGCGGCCGGCATCCGAAAGTCGCTAGGGTGTGAGCGTGCCCACAGAAGCAATGAACGTCACCGTGACCGGCGCCGGCGGACAGATCGGCTATGCGCTGCTCTTCCGGATCGCGTCCGGTCAGCTGCTCGGTCCCGATGTGCCCATCAACCTCCGGCTGCTGGAAATCGCTCAGGGCCTGAACGCCGCAGAGGGCGCAGCGCTCGAACTCCACGACGCGGCGTTCCCGCTGCTACGCTCCGTGGACGTGACGGATGACCTTACCCAGGCCTTCGATCGCACGAACGTGGCGTTGCTGGTGGGGTCACGACCGCGCGGTCCGGGCATGGAACGGGCCGAGTTACTCGAGGCGAACGGTCGTATTTTCGGGCCGCAGGGCACGGCCATCAACGCCGGCGCTGCGGATGACGTGCGGGTGCTCGTGGTGGGCAACCCGGCCAACACCAATGCGCTCATCGCTGCCGCACACGCACCGGATGTGCCGGCGGACCGATTCACGGCAATGACGCGGCTGGACCACAATCGTGCTGCGTCTCAGCTGGCCGCTCACCTGGACGTCTCCGTGGCGTCCGTGGCCGACCTGAGTATTTGGGGCAATCACTCGACGACCCAGTATCCCGACGTCTTCCACGCGACCGTCGACGGACGTCCAGTGAGCGACCTGGTCGACCACGCGTGGTTGACGGAGACGTTCATCCCCCGGGTGGCCAACCGCGGCGCGGAAATCATTCGCGTGCGGGGTGGTTCGTCAGTGGCCTCTGCGGCCAGCGCGGCCCTTGACCATGTTCGCGACTGGGTGAGCGGTACCGGCGAATCGTGGACCAGCGCGGGAGTCGTCTCCGATGGGTCGTACGGCGTTCCGGCCGGCCTCGTGTGCTCATTCCCGGTGCGGGCCGTCGACGGAGCGTGGCAGATCGTTCACGGTTTGGAGATCAGCGACTTCTCACGAAATCGCATTGACGCATCCGTGGCCGAACTCGTGCAGGAACGCGACGCCGTGCGTGCCCTGGGGCTGATTCCCTCAAAGTAGGGGACTCACTGCATCGGCACGGTTGCCCGGTGGCAGCCCGCAAGGTGGTCGTCGACGAGACCGGCGGACTGCATGAGCGCGTACATCGTGGTGGGTCCCACGAACGTGTAGCCGCGACGGCGCAGGTCCGTGCTCAGTGCCGTCGACTCCGCCGTGATCGCCGGAATATCGGCGAAGGATCGAGGTCGTCGGTACCGGGAGGATTCCGGACGCGAATCCGTGGGGGCGAAGCTCCAGATCAGCTCGGCCAGGTTACCGCCCGTGTTTTCGAGGTCGCGCGTCACCCGGGCGTTGTTGAGTGTGGCCTGGATCTTGCCGCGGTGGCGGATGATGCGGGCATCGTTGGCCAGGCGGTCTACGTCCGTTGCGGTCATGGCAGCAACCCGGTCCACGGCGAAACCGTGGAACACCTCCCGAAAGACGGCTCGTCGACGCAGGATGGTGATCCACGAGAGGCCTGCCTGAAACCCCTCCAGGCACACTTTTTCGAACAGGCGCGTCGAATCCCGAAGCGGCCGCCCCCATTCCTCGTCGTGGTACCGCTGGTATTCCGCATCGTTGCCCACCCAGCCGCAGCGGGAGAGACCGTCGGCGCCCACGGTCAGGGGATCGCTCATACGGTGTGCGCGATTCCCTCGTGATCGAGCAGCCAGGCCTTGGTGGGGATGCCCGCACCTCCGCTGTACCCCGTGATCCGGCCGTTCACGGCGAGCACCCGATGACAGCCCACGATGATGGGCACCGGATTGGCACCGACCGCGCCGCCGATGGCGCGACCGGAGCCGGGCCGGCCGATGGATGCCCCGAGGTTGCCGTACGAGATCACCTCGCCGTAGCCGAGGCCCTGCAGGCCGTGCCAGACGCTCTGCTGGAACGCGGTTCCCGCGGTGAGATGCACGGGCAGGTCGAACCGGTGGCGGGTGCCGGAGAAGTACTCCCCGAGCTGCGTGGCCGCCGTGTTCAGCAGTGCGGACCCGCGCTCCGGCGTGTCATCGTGTGGCAGACGGCCGTTGTTCTCGATTGAGAGGGACAGGATGCCTTCGGCATCGGCGGTGAGCTCTAACCGGCCGATGGGGCTGTTCAGGCGCATCAGCGCCGTTTCGGATGTGGTCATATTCCGACTGTAGCCGCGAGATTCGAGCATCGGCAGCGGAATTCGGACCTGGGTGCAAAAGTCTCCGATCTCGGGGTTGTGGGGGAGAGGCACCTAGTGTGGAGACATGGCTCAGATTGAATACCGCAGACTCGGCACGTCCGGACTCACCGTTTCCACGATCGGTCTGGGGTGCAACAACTTCGGGCGAGCGGGAACGGCAACGCAGACGCAGCAGGGAACGAACGCGGTTGTGGACGCCGCGATAGCGGCAGGTGTGACCCTGTTCGATACCGCGGACATCTACGGTGCCGAACGTGGACTGAGCGAAACGCTGATGGGTCACGCGTTGCGGGGCAAGCGTGACGAGATCGTGCTCGCCACCAAGTTCGGCATGGACATGAGCGGCCAGAACGGACCGNACTGGGGCGCACGGGGCTCACGCCGGTACATCCGCCTCGCCGTTGAGGCATCGCTTCGTCGTCTGCAAACCGACTGGATCGACCTGTATCAGTTGCACGTGCCGGACCCGTCCACGCCGATCGAGGAGACCCTGTCGACCCTCGACGACCTGATCACCGAGGGCAAGATTCGTTACATCGGCCATTCCAACCTGGCCGGTTGGCAGATCGCCGAAGCCGAGTTCACGGCGCAGCTGCACGGGCACCCTAAATTCATCTCAAGCCAAAACGAGTACAGCCTGCTCGTGCGTGACGCGGAAGCCGAGGTGCTCCCGGCCGTCAACGCCTACGGACTGGGCTTCCTGCCCTTCTTTCCGCTGTACAACGGTCTCTTCACGGGCAAGTTCTCCCGCGAGGGTGGCCCGGCGGACAGCCGCATCATGATGATTCGTGCCCACCTGGTGGAAGACGCGCCCTGGGACACCATTGAGCGCTATCAAGCCTGGTGCGACGAACGCGGCGTGACAATGCTCACGGCGACGTTCGCCTGGCTGCTTGCCCAGCCCGGCCTCACGAGCGTGATCGCCGGTGCCACCCGTCCGGAGCAGATTCAGGAGAATGCCGTGGCCGCCACCGGCTGGGAACCGTCGGCCGACGACGTGGCCTACATCTCAGAACTGTTCGCCTGANGTCCGGGGCNGGCATCCGCTTCGGGAGGCTGGGAGANTACCCACGAACGATTGTGAGCGCGCGCACGCTCACCTAGAATTCTGCAGTGAATGAAAAATGCGTGTGTGTGACCGGCCCGTCGAAAGAGTTCCGGATGTGCGACGGCGCCACGCTCACATGCGCGGGTTTCAGCACGGGCTTCACCCTGATTACACCTTGTGCCCCGTCCGTCAGCTGCTAGGAGTCCCTCATGCTGTGGAAATTACTGGTGACGTACCTGCGGCCGTACAAGCTGCTGCTGACCGGGGTGGTGGTCTTTCAGCTGGCACAGTCGATCGCTTCCCTGTTCCTGCCGACGTTGAACGCCGACATCATCGATGAGGGAGTCGCGACCGGAGACACCGGTTACATCCTCCGCGTGGGCGCACTGATGCTCGTGATCACCCTGGCCCAGATCCTCTGTGCCATCGCGGCCGTGTTCTTCGGCGCCAAGGTGGCCATGAAGGTGGGGCGGGACCTGCGCGGTGCCGTGTTCACTCGCGTGGGCGAGTTCTCCGAGCAGGAAGTGACGCGCTTCGGGGCACCATCGCTGATCACCCGGTCCACGAACGACGTGCAGCAGGTGCAGATGCTCGTGCTCACCACGTGCACGATGCTGGTGTCCGCACCGATACTGTGTGTCGGGGGCGTGATCATGGCCATCCGCCAGGACGTGCAGTTGTCCTGGCTCATCGCCGTGAGCGTGCCCATTCTGCTCGTTGCCGTGGGACTCATCATCGTGCGGATGATTCCGCTCTTTCGCACGATGCAGACTCGAATCGACACGGTCAACCGGGTGCTCCGGGAGCAGCTCACCGGCATCCGCGTGGTGCGGGCGTTCGTGCGTGAAGACGTGGAGTCCGAGCGCTTCGGCGTGGCCAATCAGGACGTGACGGATGTCGCGCTGAGCTCGGGACGACTGATGGCGCTGATGTTCCCGATCGTGATGCTCGTACTCAATGTGTCGAGCGTTGCGGTGATCTGGTTCGGTGCCTTCCGTATCCAGGACGGTTCGATGCAGGTCGGCACCCTGATCGCATTCCTCAGCTACCTCATGCAGATTCTGATGGCCGTGATGATGGCCACCTTCATGGCGATCATGATTCCCCGCGCGGCCGTCTCCGGGGATCGCATCAGCGAGGTCCTGAACACCAGTTCCAGTGTGGTGCCGCCGGTCAATCCGGTCAATGAGACGTCGGGACACGGGGAGATCGAACTGCTCGACGTGACTTTCTCCTACCCGGGAGCGGAGCAACCCGTGCTCAGCAATGTGAGTTTCATCGCCCGGGCCGGGCAGACCACGGCCATCATCGGCAGCACGGGTTCGGGCAAGACGACCCTGGTGAACCTGCTGCCGCGTCTCTTCGACGTGACGAGCGGATCGGTTCTCATCGACGACGTCGACGTGCGGGAACTCAATCCCGACCTGCTCTGGGGGAACGTCGGTCTGGTTCCCCAGAAGCCTTACCTGTTCTCCGGAACGGTTCGCAGTAACCTCCGCTACGGAAAACCGGATGCGAGTGACACTCAAATCTGGCAGGCGCTGACGACGGCGCAGGCTGCCGACTTCGTGCGCGAGATGGAGGGCGGGCTGGACGCGCCCATTTCGCAGGGAGGAACCAATGTGTCGGGCGGACAACGCCAGCGTCTGGCCATCGCCAGGGCCCTAGTGCGGCGTCCTCAGCTGTATATCTTCGACGACTCGTTCTCCGCCCTTGACCTGGCAACGGATGCCCGGCTGCGGATGGCCCTCAAACAGAACGTCAGCGGCGCGACCATGATCGTCGTGGCCCAACGCGTCTCCAGCATCATCGATGCCGACCAGATCCTCGTTCTGGAAGGCGGACGCATCGTGGGCCGGGGGACGCATCCGGACCTGCTGGAGACAAACCAGACCTACCAGGAAATCGTCGCCTCCCAGCTCACCGCGGAGGAAGCGGCATGAGCGATTCGAGAACCAAAGACACCCCGCCGCCGCTGCCGCCGCGCGGGCACGGACCGTTCGGTGGAATGAGCCTGCCGGCCGAGAAATCCCAGAACTTTGCCGCGTCCGGCAAGAGGCTCCTCGGCAAGCTGCGTCCGGAACGACTGTGGCTCGGCCTCGTCTTCACCCTCGCGGTGATCAGCGTGACCTTCGCCGTTCTCGGCCCGCGGCTGCTCGGCGAGGGCACCAACCTCATCTTCTCCGGCGTGGTCTCGAAGTCCTTGCCGACGGGCGAGACCCAGCAGCAGGTGATCGACCAGTTGCGTGCCGCCGGCAACACCGGTCAAGCCGACATGCTCAGCGGAATGACGCTGACCCCCGGGCTCGGCATCGACTTCGCCATGCTCTCGACGGTGCTGTTCTGGGCACTGGCGCTCTACGTCATGTCATCGGTTTTCAGCTGGATGCAGGCGTACGTGCTGAACGGAATCGTGCAGCGCACGATCTTCCGCCTGCGTGAGGAGATCGAAGCCAAGATCAACCGACTGCCGCTGAACTACTTCGATTCCCGGCAGCGCGGCGACCTGTTGAGCCGCGTCACGAATGACGTGGACAACATCTCGCAGAGCCTGCAGCAGACCCTGAGCCAGGCGGTGACGAGCCTGCTCACGGTGATCGGTGTCATCGTGATGATGCTGCTGCTGTCGCCGCTGCTCGCGCTGATCGCGCTCGTCACCGTGCCGTTGACGCTCGTGATCACGATGGTCATCGCCAAACGCTCGCAGAAGCTGTTCGTGGCGCAGTGGAAGAACACCGGGGAACTCAACGGCCAGATCGAGGAAACCTTCACCGGGCATGCCCTGGTGAAGGTGTTCGGCCGCCAGCGGGAGGTCGAGGAGCGCTTCGGCGCCAAGAACGACGAGCTGTACAACGCGAGCTTCGGCGCCCAATTCATCAGCGGCATGATCATGCCGGCGATGACCTTCATCGGAAATCTGGTGTACGTGGCGATCGCCGTCGTCGGCGGGCTGCAGGTGGCCTCCGGGGCTATGCAGCTCGGTGACGTGCAGGCGTTCATCCAATACTCGCGGCAGTTCACCCAGCCGTTGGCACAGCTCGGCTCGATGGCGAACCTGCTGCAGTCGGGTGTGGCATCCGCCGAGCGGGTGTTCGAGCTGCTGGACGCCGAAGAACAGAGTGAGGACCCCGAGCCCGCTGCGACCCCGGACGAGGTGCATGGTCGACTGGTCTTCGAGAACGTGTCGTTCTCCTACGCGGCGGACAAACCGTTGATCGAGGATCTGAGCCTGGTGGCGGAGCCGGGACAAACCGTCGCCATCGTCGGGCCGACCGGTGCCGGCAAGACCACCCTGGTGAACCTCATGATGAGGTTCTACGAGATTCAGTCCGGCCGGATCCTGCTGGACGGCGTGGACGTGGCGCGGATGACCCGCGACGACCTCCGCGGCCGGATGGGCATGGTGCTGCAGGACACCTGGCTGTTCGGCGGCACCATTCGGGAGAACATCGCCTACGGCCGACCGGATGCCACGGAAGAGGAGATACTTGCCGCTGCCACCGCAACCTATGTTGACCGTTTCGTGCATATGCTGCCCGACGGGTACGACACGGTTCTGGACGATGACGGAAGCAACGTCAGCGCCGGTGAGATGCAGTTGCTCACCATCGCCCGCGCTTTCCTGGCCAAGCCGAGCGTGCTCATTCTGGACGAGGCGACGAGTTCGGTGGACACTCGCACCGAAGTGCTGGTGCAAAAAGCGATGAGTGCGCTGCGGGCCGAACGCACGAGTTTCGTGATCGCTCACCGGCTGTCGACGATTCGCGATGCGGATCTCATCCTGGTCATGGAAGCCGGGCGCATTGTGGAACAGGGGAGCCACGCCGAACTGCTGGCGGCTAACGGTGCGTACCATGCCCTCTACGCCGCCCAATTCGCGGCTCCGGTCTCCGACGAGGTCTAGTCCCGAACAGCTGCCGTCCCGAACAGCTGCAGTCCCGAGCAGGTGCACCCCCGAACAGGAGCCGCACCCGCAGAGTTCTGCACAGATCGGTTGACCGATGCTCGTTCGCACCCCCGGTGTGGCCACAGTGTTCGCATGCAAACAACAATTGTGAAGACCAGGCAAGCGTGCGACTTCCTGGCACTCGTCCCCCAGCTCGTCGGGTTCCAGCCGGAAGAAAGCATGGTGCTCGTCGCTTTTCGGGGCAATCGCACCTGTGGCGCCTTGCGATTCAACCTTCCCGACCCGGACTGTGCGCCGAAGGTACACAAGCGAATTGCGACAACGCTCATCGGTACCCTGTGCAAGATCCCGCGAGTGGATGCTGTCGTTCCCGTGGTGTACACCGGGGACAGCTGCGCCGTGGCGTCGGGGCTGCCGCACGAGCGTTTCGTGGAAAACCTGATCAAGCGCGCAGAAATGAGCGGCTTCCTGGTTCGTGATGCCCTCTGCGTGGGGGCCGACGCCTGGGGCTCCTATCTGGACCCGAGACGTCCGGCCGCCGGGCGGCCGCTCGAGGACATCGTCTGTTCCACCGTGCACGAGGCCATCCCGGTGGACGTGCGGCGAGGGCTCGGAACACTCCAGAGTGGCACGGAGCTCCCCTTCATCCCCCCGGCAGAGCGGGAGCGGGTATCACGGGCCTACCGTCGCTACCAACGGATCGACGGCACCGGGACTGCCGCCGAACTCGTACCGGTCGGCGACCTGCTCAACCCGGTCGAGACCGCAGAGGCTGCGCTTACGTGGGATGTGTGTTCCCCGACGACCGCTCAGGTTGCCGAACTGCTTTTCGTTGTTCAGGGCGCCGGAAACCGGGACCAGGTGATGCTGCAGTTCGCCTTTGGGACGGAGGTCGGCGTACTGGCTCACGCGGTCAATGAGCACTACCGGCGGCGGCAGGAGGCGACCGGGCGGAGCCTGGATGACCTCGTGTGCGAGGAGCAAGAAGCTGGAACCAATGCCGAGGCCCAGCAGATTGGGGATCTCATGCTCGGCCTGACCGCTGATCGGCCCAATGCCGACCGCATTGATCGCGCGATCACCCTGCTGAAGACCGTTGTCGCCAGCGCGCCCCGCTCCGCTCGGCTGGCACCCCTGTGCATGCTCGCCTGGCTGTCGTGGGCACTGGGCCGAGGGTCGATTGCCGGAATTTTCATCGACCAGGCGTTGGCGCTCGATCCCGAATACGGAATGGGCGTTCTGCTCAACACCGTCGTGTGCTCGGGTCTGCTGCCGGAATGGGCATACGCGGTTCCGCTTGATGAGACTCGTCCCGATTGATGTGCCGGTCATGGAGCGGCGGTCGTGACTCGCACCGGATTCGGGCACATACTGAAGGTGAGGAAGAGGTGCCGATGTGAACGCAGGACGTGTGGGGTGTGTCCTGCTTCCGGGCGCCTCTCCGGAATTCACCTTCGTGGTGGCACCGGGGTTTCTGGCCGCCGTTCCGATCACCACGCCGTCTCGCAGCGTGGAAGCCCTGCGGGCTCTGTCCGAGCGGGCGCTTTCTGCCGGGGTGCCATCTGCCGAGGTGCCGTCTGCCGAGGTGCCGTCTGCCGGGGTGCCGTCTGCCGAGGTGCTGTCTGACGGGGTGCCGTCTGCCGGGCCGTCGCTGCAAGACCTGCTCTCAGTGGACGGAGCTGACGCGCTGGCCAGCGTGGTCGTCGTTCAGATGAAGCCAGCGGTTGACGATGACGGCCTTCCGGTGAGTGTTCTGGTGCGCGGGCCCATCGTCGTGGACGTGTTTTCGGTGGGAGGTTCCCGGCGGATTTTCCAGCACACCGCAGGGTCCGACGTGCACGCCGACTTGCGGGCCGTCACCGGTCTGGTGATCGGGTCGGCGGCTCGGCCGCGGGTCGATCCGCGTGACCTCGCTTCCGGGCAGGCTGTCGGGCGAGGCGCGATCTCCGGGAATGCCGTTTTCTGGTCGGCCGCGGAGCGGGAGATTCGGACCGGCCCCGCTCTCACCGGATCCCCTCGAACCGGACCCCCTCTCACCGGACCCGTTCGCACCGATGCGCTGCCGATCGGTACGGAACGCACCGCCCCGGTCAGCGAATCCGGAGAACCGGTGATCGCTGCCGATTTCGGCGACACCGTGCTGCGCGCGCCGGCCGAGTCCGGGGGAACCGGATCGCCTGGGGTGCCGGCTGTGCCGCAGGTTGAGGACACGATTCTGCGCCGGCCGGCGGGAACGCCCAACGTCGCGCCGGAGCACTCCATCCCCGACATTCCGGTGCCGGAACCATATGGGTTTCGACTTCGAGACGGTTCCGAGCGCAGACTCGACACCGCTTACGTGCTGGGACGTCACCCGAAACCCCTGCCGGGTGCCGTCGGAGCCGCCCGGAGTGCACAGATGCTCCAGGTACCGTCGGCGACATCCGCTGTCTCCGCCACGCATCTGGAAATCCGCCAGGACGGCGACGCTGTGGTGGTCACCGATGTGGGATCCACCAACGGCACGATCGTGATTCCGGCCCGGGGACGGCGGCAACGTCTGCGAGCCGGGCAATCGCTCTCGGTCCGGCCCGGTACGAGGGTGGACATCGGGGACGGTAATATCATCGAAGTCCTCCGTTGAACCCGGAGTGCCGATTATTCTCTGCAGCTTCGACGTTGGAAGGCATCACCCGTGACCCAGATTGGTCAAAGCACGACCGAATTCAGGGTTGAGCTTCCCTCCACCGGCAAGACCGTGACACTCGCCTGGGCAGCCCTCACGGACGTGGGCCACCGGCGTGAAGTGAATGAAGACAGCGTGATCGCCCAGGCCCCCATTTTCAGCGTCGCTGACGGAATGGGCGGACACTCCGCCGGCGACGTCGCCAGTGCCGCCGTCGTCAACCGGCTCGCCGAACACGCCGGCAAGAGCGTGCTTGATGCCCAGTCGATTGATTCGGCACTCAGCCTCGCGGTCGAAGACATGGCCACAGCTCCCGGCGTCACCGATCAGGGAACCGGAACGACGGTGACCGGTGTCGTGCTCGCCGTGGTGTCCGGTGCGCCCAACTGGATGGTCTTCAACATCGGTGACTCCCGGGTGTATCAGCTCACCTCCGGTGTGCTCGAACAGGTGACGAACGATCATTCCGTGGTGCAGGAACTGCTGGATGCCGGTCGCATCACGCGGGAAGAGGCCGAAGTCCACCCGCACGGCAACATCATCACCCGGGCGGTGGGATTCCACGAGCCGCCCATTCCGGACTATCGCATTCTCCCCCTGCAGCCGGGGATGCGCATTCTGGTGTGCTCTGACGGGTTGTCCAAGGAAATCACCTCNTACGGCATCCGTCACTTCCTGATGGTGAACTCCACTGCCGCCGCTGCGGCGACGGCGCTCGTGGACGCAGCCCTCGAAAATGGCGGGCGCGACAACGTGACCGTGATCGTGCTGGACGTTCTCGCCGTCGCTGACAGCGTCTCCGATGGGGCCGTCCCCGATGGCACCGTCGCTGCTGTAGCCGATTCCGAGGATGACCTTCGCTCGGCTGAGGCCTAAGAAACACGTCCGGTCCACCACGAAAAGACGACCTGTCTGCTTAGAATAAAAGCCACGTTGCCGTTTTCCTTGCGGCGCGGGGCTGGTGCATCGTGACCGGCCCACCCAGAACCGGCACGGAGGCGATCATGTCACGACGTCTGCCGTCGACCGCCCCGGTACTGCCCGGTTTCACCTACGTGCGTGCACTCGGTTCCGGGGGATTCGCCGATGTCTTTCTCTTCGAACAGAACCTTCCTCGGCGGCCGGTCGCGGTCAAGGTGCTGCTCGCCGGCGTCGTGAACGACCATGTTCGAGAGCTGTTCCGTGCCGAGGCGAACGTGATGGCCCAGCTGGGCTCTCACCCGTCCATTCTCACGGTGTTCCAGTCGAGCGTGTCCGCAGACGGCCGACCGTACCTCGTGATGGAGTACTGCTCCGCCAATCTCAGCCAGCGCTACCGTACCGAACCGTTGAGCGTGCCCGAGGCATTGCGGATCGGCATCAAGATCGCCGGGGCGGTGGAGAGTGCGCATGGCACCGGAGTGCTGCACCGGGATATCAAACCCTCCAACATTCTCATCACGGCTTACGGACATCCGGTGCTCTCGGATTTCGGAATCGCCGCCAGCCTGACCGATCCCACGACGGGAGTCGTGCCCGGGCCCACCGACGGCGATCCGCAAATCGTGGGATTGTCCGTGCCGTGGTCGGCTCCCGAGGTGCTCGACGGGACTGTTTCCGGGTCCGTCGCGTCCGAAATCTGGTCCCTCGGTGCCACGGTGTANTCCCTGCTGGCCGGGCGATCCCCTTTCGAAGTGGAGGGAGGCGACAACGGCTCCGCTGCGCTGATCGGACGCATCCGCAAGGCGAAGGCACCGCCCCGCGCTCGNGAAGACGTGCCCTTCCGCCTCGACGAGATTCTCGCCCGCACTATGAACCGTCGACCGGAACATCGCCAACACAGCGTTCTCGAGCTGATCCGGGAATTGCAATCTGTCGAGGCCGAGCTGGGACTCGCGCAAACCGCCCTAGAGGTGTCGGTCGACGAGTGGGCGGCGTCGATTCCGTCCGACCCTGCCGATCGCACCCGCATTTCTGCCGGTCATCCCGGTACGGGCACTCCTCTGGGCGGTGCNCGTCGGCGTCGTGCCGCTGTCGGTGCGACACCTGCTGCGGCCGTACGCGANGTCACGAGCGCCAGCCTGAGACACAGCGCCAGCCTGAGACACAGCGCCAGCCTGAGACACAGCGCCAGCCTGAGACACAGCGACAGCCTGCGTGACAGCTCCCTCACGCGACTGCATCNACCGCGTCGAGGTCGAGCGTTGGCCTGGTCGCTTGCGGGCGCGTGCGCGCTCGTGATCGGAGCCGTGGTCGTCGTCGTCACCGCGGTCGCGAGTACGCAGTCCACCGGTATCCCACGCGTTATCGACATTGCGGGAAGCGATGAAAACGGCACGATCGTCTTTCGGTGGCCCGATCCCGGTGTGGACGCCGGCGACAACTATGTCGTGCTCTTGCGCACCGGCGAGAAGAGCATCCAGCAAGGCACGGAGTTCGCTGTCGACCCGCAGGGTCGTGGCTCAATCTGCCTGACCGTGACGGTGAACCGAAACGGGTCGATCGGCATGCCCAGCGGCGAGAAATGCGTCGACGCGGCGGCTGACCGGTGACACGGGTGCAGGCATGATTCGGCCCTGGCTGCGAGCCCATCGTGGCGCGCTCGCCACGGTCACGAGCTCGGCCGTGATCGTGGCCTTGGTCGCAGCCGTAGCGATCGTCTCCGGGGGCTACTCCGCCCAACGACTGGACCTGAATGATGCGGCGGTCTGGGTGACCAACGAGTCACGCCAGTCCGTGGGACGGGCGAATACGGCCGTGATGGAGCTGAACACGGTCGTGGCGGCCGGAAGCAGCAGCCTGGACGTGGTGCAGCAGGGCACGGCTGTGCTCGTCGTCGACCGTGCCAACAGCTCGCTCGATATGGTCGACCCGGCGACCGCGACGATTACCGCGAGCGTGCCGTTGCCTCCCGTCGCTCCCACGGTGCTGCTCGGCGCCGACCGGGCCATTGTCACGTCCGACGGTGATNTCTGGAACATGCCCGCCGCCGATATCACCAGGTTTGACACCCTGTCCGTTCCCNCATTGGCGCTCGGTGCCGGCACCGTGGTCTCGCTCGATGACCGCGGCCTGCTCACGGCCTTCACCCCCGGCACCGGAGAACTCGTGCGCGTCGACACCCGGGCCGGCACCGTCGTGCAATCCACGGAATACCTTGCCACCACCTCGCCGGGCGCCCCTGACGCTCCTGACGCTCCTGCTGCNAGCACAGGATCACAGCCCGANGTGGTCGGATCCCCGACCGACGATTACCAGCTGTCCACCGTGGGTGGCGCCTGGGCGCTGCTCAACGCCGACACCGGACACCTCTTCCTCGACGGACGAGACATCGACCTGGCCGATGCCAGCGGCGGCGCCATCACCGACCCTCGCCTGCAGCAGACCAGCATTGTCGGCGACCGCGTGCTGGTCGCCCATAACGCCGGGCTGATTTCCGTGCCGCTCAGTGGAGGCATGCCGGTCGTTCTCGCGAGCGGGCGGAACGCTCCGGCGGCGGCACCGGCATCCGTCGGTCCCTGCGCGTATGCGGCCTGGTCCGATGGAACGGCCTGGCGCGGATGCGAAGGGGGCGGGCGGGCAGTCGGTGCACGCGCTTCCGGTGAGTCGGCCCTCAGCGGTATTTCCGCGGGCGCCCGGCTGGAATTCCGGCGCAACGGCGANGGTGTNGTGCTCAACGACGCCCAGAGCGGCGCCACGTGGGCCGTACAACGTGGCAGCGAACTGATCGANAACTGGGCCGAGCTCATCGACTCCACCCCGGACGAGCANCGGCTGGAGAACAACACCGACGACACCCCGCCCGTGTTCGAGACCACCCAGGTTCCGCCCGTGGCCGTCGCCGATGACTTCGGTGCTCGCCCGGGTCGCACGACNGTGCTGCCGGTGCTGCTCAACGATTATGACGCCAACGATGACGTGCTCCTGATCTCGGAATTCAGCGACATTCAGCTGCCGCAGGGGCGGCTGGAGCTGATCTCCGACAACCAACAGCTGCAGCTCACGCTCCCGGTCGGAGCGACCGCGCCGGTGGACTTCAGCTACACCATCACCGATGGACGCGGCGGCACGGCCACGGCCGACGTCACCGTCACGGTGCGTGCCGATGATGAGAACAGCCCGCCCGTTCAGGTGCGCAGCACCCGNGGCACGGTCGGAGCAACCGGTGACGTCACCACCCAGGTGCTCGNGGACTGGCTGGACCCGGATGGCGACCCGTTCTACCTCGCCGCGGCGACGGTCGCCGCGCCCGACCGAATCACCTTCACCCCGGCCGGAGCCGTCACCTATACGGATGCCGGCACGGTCGTCACCGGCGCCGACGTGCGCAAGGACGTTTCGCTGACCGTCTCCGACGGCCGAGCCGTGGGGACCGGCATCCTCGCCGTGTTCGTTCGCCCGAGCGGCACCGTCCCCATCCTGACCGACTCGTACTCCGTTGTGACCACGGCGGGCGCGGAGATCACCGTTTCTCCACTGGAGCACGTTCGCGGCGGTTCCGGCCCGCTTCGCCTGAGCAGCGTACCGTCCAAGCCGAATGTGACCATCACGCCCAACTTCGACGACGGCACATTTCTTTTCGTGAGCAGTGAGCCGGGCACGCATTACCTGGACTACGGCGTGACTGACGGCGCTCAAACGGCCACCGGCCAACTGCGCGTGGAGGTCGAAGCCGCAGCGATCACCGACAGCGTNCCNGTCACCGTTCCGCACACGGCCTTCATCCGCGGCAGCCAGGCGACCGTCGTCGATGTTCTCGCCACCGACTTCGACCCGGCCGGCGGGGTTCTGTTGGTGACCGGCACCACCGGTGTGCCGCCGGACAGCGGCCTGCGAGTGGAGATCCTGGAACAGCGTCTGCTGAGGGTCACCCTCACCCAGCCNCTTNCCACCGGGTCGGAGTCGTTCGGCTACCGCGTGAGCAACGGCCTGTTCGAGTCCGAGGGGCGGGTCACGGTGATCGANCTNCCGGCCGTGTCGCAGAAGCAAGCCCCGCGTGCCACCGGCGATACGGCGTCGGTGCGGGTGGGCGATGCCATCGACATCCCGGTGCTCGCCAACGACACCCACCCCGANGGTGATCCGCTCACCCTCGANCCGGTTCTGACGACCGGTCTGGCATCGGGTGCCGGNCTGTTGTTCACCTCCGGCAGCGTACTGCGCTACCTGGCCCCGCTCACGGCGGGCAACTACACGGCCGTNTACCGGGTGAACGCGCCAGACGGGCAATTCGCCAACGCGGAGGTACGCATCCTCGTGCGTGAAGCGGATGCCGCCACCAACAATGCACCCCGGCCCGAGACGGTCATCGCCCGGGTTCTGGCCGGCGGCACCGTGCACATTCCGATCAACCTGAACGGCATCGACCCGGACGGGGACTCGGTGCAGTTGCTCGGCCAGGAAACCAACCCGGAGAAGGGCTCCGTCACCGGGATGGTATCCGACGGCTTCGAGTACGCGGCCGGAGAATACTCATCGGGCACCGATTCGTTCACCTACTCCGTCGTCGACGCCCTGGGCGCGCGTGCCACCGGCACCGTTCGAGTGGGAATCAGTGCCCGCCTGGACGGTGCCCGCAATCCCGTCGCCGCCCCGGACGAGGTCGTCGTGCGTCCCGGGAGCACCACGTCGGTGCCGGTGCTCGCCAACGACTCCGATCCCGACGGGGGAGCGCTGAGCCTGATCAGCGTGGCTGCGAGCAACCCCGGCATCGACTCCGGATCCGCCGAGATCGACGACCTCGTCGTCACGGTAACGGCGCCGCAGGCCGAGGGGCGTTACGGATACATCTACGAGATTCAGAACGAGCGCGGGGGCACGAGCTCCAACTTCCTGACCGTAATNGTCAGCTCTGACGCACCGCGGTCGCAACCGATCGCCCGGGACACCCGGCTCACGCTCAGCGACATCCTCGACCGNGGCACCGTTGATGTCGACGTTCTCGCNCAGGTCTTCTTCGCCGACGGGCCGTCCAGCGACCTCGCGCTCGCCGTGCTGCCCGGGTATACCGACAACGCCCGNGTCTTGCCCAGCCAGCACATCGAGGTGACGGTCGCCGACCGCGGACAGATCATCCCGTTCTCGGTCACTCATCCGGATGACCGCATGATCGTGTCCTACGCCTTCATCTGGGTGCCCGGTTTTCGAGATGCCCTGCCCCAGGCGCGAACGTCGGCGCCCGCGCTCACCGTGACCAGCGGAGCGACCCTGGAGATCGACATCAACGAGTACGTGGTTGCCACCGGAGGAAAGACGGTGCGCCTCACCGACACCGGAACCGTGCGCGCCACGCACGCCGACGGGGCGGCGCTGGCACCCACGGCCACCCGCCTGGCGTTCACCAGCGTCGACGGCTACTACGGTCCGGCGTCGATCTCGTTCGAGGTGACCGACGGCACCGGCCCGAACGATACGGATGCCCACAAGAACACCATTGTGCTGCCGATCACGGTGACTCCCCGCGACAACCAGCCGCCGGCGTTCGATGGTGCCGTGATCGACTTCGAGCCGGAACAGACCAAGGTGATCGATCTGAGCAAGCTCACCTCCTACCCGTACCCCGACGATCTCGACGAGCTGGCGTTCACGATTCTGGATCCGAAGCCGGTGGGCTTCACCTGGTCGCTGACCGGGACCGAGCTGTCCCTCACCGCCCAGAACTCCACGGTGAAGGGCAGCTCCAGCCCGATCCTGATCGGCGTGCGCGACAGCCTCGCCCAGGGCCAGGCCGGGCGAATCGACCTGCGCGTCGTCGCGTCGACGCGGCCGCGAGCCATTCCGGCGGCGGATGATGCCATCGCGCCGCGTGGGCAGACGACGATCATTGACGTGCTCGCCAACGATGAGGCCGCCAACCCGTTCCCGACCGTGCCGCTGCGCGTCGTGACTGTGCGCGGGCTCGATGGCGCCACGGTGCCGCCCGGGGTCACGATCACGCCGAGTGCGGATTCCAGCCGACTCAGTGTGCGCGTGGCGGCCGATGCCGCACCGATCGACACCAACTTGCAGTACCAGGTGGCGATGCCACCGGCGACCCCGATCGCTACGCCTGGGGGACCGTGCGGATCTCGGTGCAGGATGTGCCCGCGGCCGTCGGCAACCTCGAGGTCAACGGGTTCGGTGACGGCTCGCTCGCGGTGTCATTCAATGCCGGGGCAGCCAACAACGCCGCCATCACCGGATACGACATCGTGCTTCGAGGGGCGGAATCCGGAACGGTGCTGGGGACCACGACATGTCAGGCCACGGCCTGTCAGGTTTTCACGCGCGGCAACGGTCGCGCCAATGCGGTTCGAGTGTCCGTGGTGGCGAAGAACGCCGTCGGAACGTCGAACGCTACGGTATTGCGCGATGCGGTCTGGTCNGACGTCGTACCCGCAGCGCCCACCGGACTCACCGCCCAACCCCTCGACGGTGGGCTGCGCATCAGCTGGGCGCTGGTCGGCACCGGCGGCGGTGGCGGCACGGCCATCCGCGGTTATGTGGTGACCGTGAACGGACGGGCCCAAACCGAAGTCAGTGCCACGGGGGCGNANTGTGCCCGCGGCCGNTGCAGCCTCGAGGTGGGTGGACTCGCCAACGGTACGAGCGTTGAGTACACGGTGAGCGCCCGCAACGATTCGTTGCCGGCACTGTCCCGTTGGGCGGTGTCCAGCGGCGATGGCACACCGTTCGGCGCCCCGGAAGCCGGCGGAATAACAGCGAACGGCAGCGACGCCGAGGGGACCGTGACGGTCACCTGGAACGCTTTCGCGGATTCCGGCGATCCGATTCTGGGGTACTACGTGCAACGGCTTGATCGCGACCAAACTCCCACCGGGGCACAGGCCTGCACGGTGTCCTCGCCGGCTCCCGGCCTCGTGGTGCCTCCCGCGGTCGGCGGCTTCGTCTCGGCGCAGGAGTCCGTCCCGGGCGGCAGCTCGAGCGCGTCTTTCGCCGACCTCGGCAGCCTGAACGGGCGCTATTCCTTTGTGGTCTGGGGCTACAACCGGGCCGGCTGCGTGGCGAGTGAGGTCGCATCCGTGAGCCTGCGTGCCGATCCGGCCACCGCCCCGGTCGTGCAGGGGGCGATGGACTGGCGCGGCGATGCCTGGGACTACCGGATCACCGGTGTGAGCGCCGTTCCGGGAGCGACCAGCTTTCAGCTGAAGGCCGCCGGCAGCGCCGACCCCGTCGGTCCCGGCCCGGGCAACCCCTTCACCGGCGCCGGCTGGCCGCGGGAGCTGCTGGGCGGATCCTTCGGTTCCGTGGTATCCGTTCAGGTTCGAGGCTGCAACGACTGGGGCGGCTGCGGGCCGTGGTCGACGGCGGCGACCGCGCCGGAGGCATCCGTTTCCCTGACGGTGGGAGGTATCCGCTACGACCCGGCCCTCGGGCAATTCTCCTGGACGAGCGACCCCCAGAATGCCGGCGCGGCCGCAACCTACACGTGCGAGGTGCGGGGTGCGGATGTCGCGCCCACGCCCGCCGATTCGCCCCGCTCGTGCACGCTGCCCGGCGCTCCGCCCGCCGACACGGTTCGCCTCACGGTGACCGTGAACACGCACAGCTACGACTACGACCAGTGAACGAAAGAGAACACGCCATGACGATGACCCCCGAGCAGTCCACCCAATTCGCCGACGCCTTCGAGCGGCTCGTGCGCGGGGTGGAACAGGTTGTGCTCGGTAAGAATCACGTGATCCGCCTCGCTTTCACGGCGCTGCTCAGCGAGGGGCATCTGCTGCTCGAAGACGTACCCGGAACCGGTAAGACCTCGCTGGCCCGGGCCATCGCCCAGAGCGTGCGCGGCACCAGCAACCGGGTTCAGTTCACGCCCGACCTGCTGCCCGGCGACATCACCGGGGTGAGCATCTATGACCAGCGGCACGGCACATTCGAATTTCACCGCGGCCCGATCTTCGCCAACATTGTGCTGGCCGACGAGATCAACCGGGCCAGCCCGAAGACGCAGTCGGCGCTGCTTGAGGTGATGGAAGAGGGACAGGTGACAACGGATGGCGTGACCCATCAGGTGGGTACCCCGTTCATGGTGATCGCCACCCAGAATCCGATTGAACAGGCCGGCACATACCGGCTGCCCGAGGCCCAGCTCGACCGTTTCATCATGAAGTCATCGATCGGCTATCCCGACCACGCGTCCATGATTCGCATCCTCGACGGAGCCGGTAACCGCGCGCACGCGGTGACCGTGGCGCCCGTGCTCTCTGCCGAAACGGTTGTCGAACTGGCGGCCCTGGCACGCACCGTCTTCGTCGACCCGAGCATCGCCGACTATGTATCGAGGCTCGTGGACGCCACTCGCACGGCGGTAGAGGTGCGACTGGGGGTCAGCGTGCGTGGCGCCCTCGCCCTCGTGCGCACGGCCAAGACCCTGGCCGCGGCGAACGGCCGCCACTACGTGATTCCGGACGACGTCAAGGTTCTCGCCGAACCGGTGCTGGCTCATCGCATTCTGCTCGACCCCGAAAGCGAATTCGACGGGGTGACGCCGTCCCAGGTGATCGCCCAGATCGTGGTCGAGACGCCGCCCCCGAGCGAGAGACAGAATGCCTGACCCCCGGTCGCTAACGCGCGGTCTGACGCGCGGGCTCACGCACGGGCTCACGCAGGGGTTCACGCACGGGTCCACGCAGACACTGACCGGGACCCCGAACGAACGCTCGAGCGACGGCCGCATGGCCCGGGGCATCGTGAAGCTCGTTCAGTGGTCGGGCGGCGTTCGGCTGCGCGCGTTGCGGGTGTCCCGGGTACTCCGCGCTGTGGTCACGCCGCTGGGCTGGAGCCTGACCGTAACCGTTGCCGCCGCGTTCCTCGTGGGCTACCAGGCCGGCTGGACCGAACTTGTCGCCATCGCGTGGGCCGGCACCGTGCTGATCCTGGCCGCGCTCGCGTATCTGATCGGGCGCACGTCGTACGCGGTCAGCCTCGGCATGGGGGCGGACCGCGCCGTTGTGGGCGACCTCGTGGAAGGAACGGTCACGGCGCTCAATCCCGCACGTCGGCGGCTGCCGGGGAGTAGCTTGGAGGTGCCCGTCGGCGGGGAAACCACGGTGTTCGCTATGCCCGGCCTGCGGCCGGGCGGGAAGCACACGGAACGATTCACGATACCGACCGGGCGTCGCGGCGTCGTCGAGGTGGGTCCGGTTCGCACGGTGCGTGCCGACCCGATCGGTCTCGTGCGCAAGGAACGGGTGCGGGCAGAGAAGATGCACGTGGTCGTACACCCGCGCACCATCTCGATTCCGAGTATGAGCACGGGGCTCATTCGAGATCTGGAGGGCAACCCCACTCGAGACCTCACCACCAACGACGTCTCGTTCAATGCACTGCGCGAGTACGTTGCCGGCGATGAGCGCCGGAGCATCCACTGGAAGAGCACGGCGAAGACCGGCACGCTGATGGTGCGGCAGTTCGAAGAAACCCGCCGCAGCCACCTGATGGTAGTGCTGAGCCTGCTCGACGGCGAGTGTGCGACGGCTGACGAGTTCGAAATGGTGGTGAGCGTGGCCGGGTCGCTGGGGGCACGCGCCATCCGGGACGGGCGTACGGTGTCGGTCGTGGTGAGCGCGCTCACCCCGCCGCGCGCCCGCCGGCGGGTGCGTTCTCTTCGTCGCCTGAATACCGTGACCCGCACGAGGCTCCTGGACGACCTCAGCACGATAGAGATGGCGCAAACAGCGCTGCCCCTTGCCGAGCTGGCCGGGCTCGCATCCGATGCCGTGTCGGGGATCTCGGTGGCTTTTCTCGTGTGCGGCTCGACGCTCAACCCCCGGAAGCTGCGCGCGGCGGCGAGCCAATTCTCGGCGGGCATCGAGGTCGTCGCCGTGATCTGCGACCCGGATGCGGCGCCCACCCTTCGACGGGTGGGCGAGCTCACGATACTCACTATCGGGTACCTGGACGACCTGCAGAAAAGCCTCGCACGATCGAAGGCCGCATGACCGGGCGCGAGCGGATCGGCTCGGGCGGGGACTCTCGACGGGCGGCCCGGGCGCGCCCGACGATCGCTCGGGTCGCCGGGCACACCCTCGGCCTGCTCGCGGCAACCCTGATGGCCTCGATCACTCTGTGGCCGGTCTACCAGAGCCGGGAATTCATCGTCGTGGTGCCGGCTGCCTTCGCCCTCGGTGCCGTTATCGCCATTTCGGGAGCACGGTTTCGTTGGCCGGCCTGGACTGTCATTCTCGTGAGCACGGCCGGTTTCCTCTTGGTGGGGGTTCCGCTGGCGATACCCGGTCAGGCCGTGAACGGAATCTGGCCGTCGGCTGCGGGGCTGCTCGACCTGACCAGGGCCAGTGCCCTGAGTTGGAAGCAGTTGGTGACCATCGTGCTGCCCGTGGGCTCCTATCAGGGACTACTGGTGCCGGCGCTCATTCTCGTGCTGGGGTCAACCGTGGTCGGGCTTTCCGTCGCGCTGCGCACACGTCGGCCCGAGCTCGCCGTTCTCGCGCCGACGGCCTACTTCATCTGCGCGATCGTGCTGGGTTCCGCTGCGGAATTCTCACCGGCGCTGACCGGCCTCGGGTACTTCGCCGCCGCTCTCGGCTGGTTGATCTGGATGCGCCGCACCCGGCGGTCGGTGCACCAACGGCATGCCCCCGCCGGCACAGTGCTGAGCGTGCTCGGGATCATGGTCGTGGCCGTGTCGATCGGAACCGTCGCTGCCATCGCCGTTCCCGTGACCGCCGAGCGCGACGTGCTGAGAAGCCGTGTGCAGCAACCGTTCGACCCCCAGAACTACGCGAGCCCCTTGAGCGAATTCCGCAGTTACCTGCAGCCGGCCCGAGCGGACGAGACGCTATTCGAGGTGGAGGGGCTGCCGGCGGGAGGTCGCCTGCGGCTGGCCACTCTCGACAGCTACGA
>JGI24770J26754_10000696_pt1 | contig 24329 bp, 23 predicted proteins | sample LakOneMetagenome_FD_26754 | JGI IMG/M metagenome (IMG submission 26754) | reverse complement strand
CTTCTTGTACAACACCTCTGGAATTAAATTTTCTACCGGTCAATAAGGATCCTGAATTACTGGCGGAAGCCGTATTGTTATAACTCTTGTTTGACAGTATGTTTGGAGCCTTGTCATCTAATTTATCATAAACGATTTCGGCGTCACTGTCTGTTGACCCAATAGCAGTGGTGTTGTTTATTGATTGCGATAAGACACTATCGACGTCTTTTTTAATAATCGGATTAGTGTTAACAATTGCAGAAGTATCTTGAAGGAGTTTCGGTGTAATTATTTGCTCCTCTGGATTTGATTTTACTACNTTGTTTGGCTGATTTTCTACTTTTTCATTTGTTTTAAAAAACTGAAATCCAATAGAAAGTACTACTACAACTGAAGCTGCTGCCAACAATACTTTCCATTTAGCATTGTTCTTGTTTTCAATTTTTGTATCCAATTTAGCATCAAGGCGCGACCAAACTTTTTCCATACCCGGAAATTCCTTGGTTTCTGCGTTTTCTGCGGCAGATTTGATTTTGTTAAATAAAGTATCTTGATTGTCCATGACTTATTGTACTTTTTGATAATAATGATTGTTGACTAATTCTTTTAATTTGGTTTTAGCCACATTCAACTGTGATTTAGAAGTTCCTTCTGATATTTGAAGCATGTTTGCTATTTCTTTATGGCCATACCCTTCAATAACAAAAAGGTTAAAAATAGTTTTGCATCCTTCCGGAATAAAATTGAGCAAGTTCAGTAAATCTTCTTCTTCCAAATGGGTTTCTGGCAAACTTTCAGGCTGCAGTTGCAATTTGGTATCTTCCAAATAAATATTGAAATTGACATTGCGTTTCAATTGATGAAGACATTGATTTACCGTAATTTTTCGAGCCCAAGCTTCAAAAGCGCCGAGTTCTTTTAATTGTTCCATTTTAGTGAAAACGGTATAAAATGCATCGGCCAATACTTCTTCTATTTCTTCTTCTTTTTTTAGATAGCGTTTGCAGGTGCGATACAACTTTGGCGCCATGTATTCATACACTTGCCTTTGCGCATCTCGCTGCATCTTTCTACACGCTATTAGTATTTGTTCGTTTATCACAATTAAGGTCTTTATTGTAAAGAGCACATTTATATCAAAAAGGTTGGGACGATTTTAAAAAAGTTTTTTGTTTTTATCGTAAACCTTTGATTTTAAAGCTATTTTTTTAAAATTAATTTATAGATTGTAGACTCTAAAATTTCGGTATCAGCATCTTCACAGAGTAAAAACGTGATGGAGTCGGTTGTTTCTTGAAAAACTGTTAGTCCTTCAAATTTATGTGAATCACTTATTTTTTCAGTAAAATCGAGTTTCATGGTTTTTAGGTCGATTCGACCGATTACGCTTCCCAAAACGTCACCGTCATCATAAGTAGATTCGGTATTTTCGGCTGTGGCTAAGAAATAGATTTTATCATTAACCAAAATACCATCCGTAAAACTGGTGCGAACACCTTTAATTTTGGGTAGTTTGTAGGAGTTGGATAAGATTCGGAATTCAGTAGTCAAATTTTTTGCATCCACTGTAAAAATCACATTTTTGTTGGTTTTACCATTGCCGCGATTGAAAAAGAACCAGCTTTCTCCGTTGTAAATAGCGCCTTCCAAATTAAAGTCTTCGGGTTTTATCTCGCCAAACGATTGCATCGAAAGGTACAAATCGGATAAATCATTTTTAGAAATGACTTTTTTAGAAGTGGCATTTACTTGTAGCATGGTATTTCTGTTTTCGGTAGAACCAGAACCAAAAATGTAGATGCTATCATTAAATTGCGTTAGGGCTTCAAAATCGAGTTTGCTGATTTTAGCCACATTTTCTTGCGGATTTTCAGTCAACGGATGGCGGTCTAGTTGCTTAGAATCCAAATGATATTGATATAAATATGTGCTGTTGTCGCCAATGGCTATAATAGTGTTGTCGTGGTATATCAAGCCAGAAGCCGAACCAAGACCAATAATTTTGAAGAGAATTGAAAGTTGAATTTTTTCCATAAATTTACTGTTGTTTACTACCGATATTTCGGGATAGCCCAGATAGTAGTGGAAATCCTTTTCTTTTTTTCTTTAAAAAAGAAAAGATTGCAACGAATAGCTGGATTAGCTCCTCAAAAATACTATTTTTACTCATATAAATGAATACGTTATGAAATCAATTAATCCGGATGATTTTAAAGTTGTTGAAGCTGTTAAATTGTCTAAAATTCNAACTCAATTAGAGTTTAACGCTAATGATGAGGCGAAAAAAGAAAAATTATTAAAAGTGCAACGTAAGTTGAGCAAAAAGCAAGACGCGATGTATGCCCACAATAAATATGCTTTTTTAATTTGTTTGCAAGGTATGGATACCAGTGGAAAAGACAGTTTGATTCGCGAAGTTTTTAAAGAATTCAATCCGCGTGGCGTTGTAGTTGAGAGTTTTAAAACACCATCATCACACGAGTTGGAGCACGATTTTTTGTGGCGTCATTATGTGGCATTACCTGAAAAAGGGAAGTTTTCGGTTTTCAATCGAACACATTATGAAAACGTATTGGTCACCAGAGTGCATCCTGAATATATTTTGTTTGAAAATTTGCCAGGGATCAACACAGTAGAAGATATCACAGAAGCATTTTGGGAGAATAGATTTGAAAGTATCAATCATTTTGAAAAGCATATCGCGCAAAACGGAACTGTTGTNTTGAAGTTTTTCTTGCATTTGAGTAAAGACGAACAACGAAAACGCTTGCTAAACCGATTGGAAAATCCAGAAGATAACTGGAAATTTTCAGTAGGTGATTTGAAAGAGCGCGAACATTGGGATGATTATATGAAATATTATGAAGAGGCCATCAATAAAACTTCTAAAGCACATGCGCCTTGGTATATTATTCCTGCCGATGATAAAGAAATGTCGCGTTATATTGTAGCCAAAATCATTTGGGAAGAACTACAAAAACTAACCGACATAGAAGAACCCGAATTGGATCCGAAAGTGAAAGCAAATATTGAAGCCTATAAAAAAGAATTGAAAGGGTGATTAGTTTCTTTCTATGATTTATCTTTGCCGACTAAAAAATAACAAGTGAACTTAACACAATACACCAAAGAATTTAGATACAATATGCAATTAGCTTATCCCGTAATTTTGGGTATGCTTGGTCATACCTTGATTGGAATTGTGGATAATATTATGGTGGGAAAATTAGGTTCTACCGAATTGGCTGCGGTTTCGTTGGGTAACAGTATGATCTTTATTGCGTTGTCATTAGGGATCGGATTTTCTACAGCCATAACACCAATTGTAGGAGAAGCCGATGCTGAGAAGGATTCGAGCAAAATTCGGTTGGCATTTCATAACGGATTATTTTTGTGTGTCATACTTGGGTTTACACTTTTTGGTTTGATTGTTTTGGGAAAACCACTGATGGAATTGCTGCACCAACCCGAAGAAGTTATTGTTTTAGCCAAACCCTATTTGGATTGGGTTGGTTTTTCGTTGGTTCCACTTATTATTTATCAAGGGTATAAGCAATTTGCCGACGGTCTTTCTATGACTAAATACTCTATGTATGCCATTGTTATGGCGAATATTGTTCACGTGATCATCAATTATTGTTTGATTTATGGCGTTTGGATATTTCCTAAAATGGGTATACTCGGAGCGGCATTAGGAACCGTTATTTCTAGAATTGCCATGGTGGTTTTTATGCACGTTATTTTATCAAAACAAGAACAGTTGAAACACTATTTCCACAATTTTAGTTTTGATGAAATAAAAAGGGAAACCATTTCCAAAATTGTCAATTTAGGTGTACCTTCAGCGTTACAAATGTTNTTTGAAGTGGTTTTGTTTACCGCCGGAATTTGGCTTTGTGGTAACATCGGAAAAACCAGCCAAGCCGCCAATCAAATCGCACTGAGTTTGGCTTCCATGACGTTTATGTTTGCCATGGGATTGAGTGTTGTTTCTATGATTCGAGTGAGTAACCAAAAGGGTTTACAAGATTATAAGAAGTTGGTTGTTATAGCGCGTTCTATTTTTTTATTAGCCATACTAATCGAAATTGTATTTGCTTTATTGTTTGTGATTTTTCATCAAATTGTGCCTCCGTTGTTTTTGGATATGGGCGATACAAATCAGTTGATTGACAATCAAGAAGTAGTTGTTATTGCGGCAAAATTACTTTTAGTAGCTGCTGTATTTCAAATTTCTGATGGGATACAAGTTGTGGTACTTGGTGCCTTACGCGGATTACAAGATGTGAAAATTCCTATGTATATTACTTTTGTGGCGTATTGGATTATTGGATTTCCAATTTCGTATTACTTAGGTAAGTATACTGNTTTAAAAGCAGTTGGTGTNTGGATTGGATTGTTGGCGGGATTAACCGCTGCAGCANTTTTTTTGTATATTCGTTTTCATTTTTTAACAAAAACATTACTTTTGAAAGATAGTTTAAAAATAACCCCAGATGATAAAATTATATAGAGGAGAGGAGTTTAGACAAATTAAGATTGATTATCCTTTAAAATTTAAATATGCTGTTTCTAATCAAGGAAGAATTATTAGTTACACTGAAGATTTCCTAGATGGAACGGAACTTAAAGGTGGTATGGTTGAAGGCTTTAGAGTTTTTAGATACCAAATGCTTGTCAATGGTGTCAGAAAAAGCAAATCGCTTTTGATTTACAAATTAATGGCCGAACTTTTTATTCCAAATGATAATCCAGAACGCACTATGGTTTTGCATTTAGATTATGTTAAAACCAATGATGTGGTGGAGAACCTTAGATGGGCTACACGAAAAGAGCAAGTCGAGTTTCAATGTAAAAATCCGGCCGTAATTGCAGGGAAATTAAAAACCATTGAATTTAATAAGAAAGCTGATGGTCGAAAATTGACNTCNACTCAAGTGATTCGTATTAAAAAAATGCTTGAAAGAAAAGACAATAAAACTCGTTTGGTAATGATTGCTAAGCAATTCAATATCACGACCCAACAATTATACCGTATTCGAACTGGTGAAAATTGGGGACATATTAAAATTTAAATAATTTCAAAATTCTATTATGCAATTACCAAAATTTGTATTAGCAGACAACTCCGATTTTCCTGAAGATATTTTTGTTATTCACTTAGATTTTCCTCGTTTTATCATCAACTTAAAAGATGATGAAGTAGAATTTTTAGAAGATTTAGAAGGAGAAGACGAAACCGAGTTGGAATCTGAAATGGAACACTTAATTACGCTTGCTGGAGAATTCTATGATAAGGAAATGCAAGCCTACGAAGAATAATTTCAATTTTATTCAGATTTATATATAGTAGTGTGTTGTTTTTTCTACAAAAAAAATTATGTTTGTAGGAAAATCAAAACTATTGTATTATGAAGAAAATTCATTATTTATGCCTATTTTTATTATCTGTAACACTATTTACTTCTTGTAGTGGAACTGATAATGATACTATTTTAAAGTTTACTACTGACAAAACATTAGCCATTTCAAGAATCAACTTAGCTCAATTTAATGATAAGTTGCCAAAAGACCAAATTTCAAAAGACACAACGATTAGTCGTATGTCGAAAAGTGAAAAAGAAAAGTTTAAATTATTCATGGATGCCGAAAACAATGGAATTGATATAAAAAAACCATTGTATATTATAGTAGATGAAGAAAAAGGGAATTATGTTTTTTCTTTTCTAATCACCTTGGATGATGATAAAAAATTTGAAGAGAACTTTTCTAAAATATCAGACAAAAAAATAACATTAGATAAAGATAAAAGCCTTGTATATGCTGATGGAAACATCATTGGAAGTGTACATGATGATATGATTGTTATCTCAAGAATGTCGAATTATGGTAATTATTCCTATTCAGGTTCGTCTGACAGTAAAGTAGATGAAGCATTCTACAAATCGTTTTGGAATAGAAAATCTAATATCGATGATAATGTAACTGAGCAAATTAATACTTCCCTTGACAAAAAATCAGATTTGAGTGCATGGATCAATCTACACGGAGTTATTTCGGCTGCTTCTAAAGGATATATTGAAACTTTGGCAGTGAATAAATTACTGGTAAACGCTGGGTTTTCGGTCAATTTTAATTTTGAAGAAGGTAAATTTGTTGCCAATACAAACTCTTATTTTAACGACGATTTAAAAAAATTAGTTGAAAAACATTACGAAGGGAAAGATGCTAATTTTGATATTTTAAATAGTATCGACGTTGATAATGCTAAATCATATGGAGTAGGATATATGAGTTTTGAATTTGTTAAATACTTTGTCAAAGAAGCTGGATTTGAAGCTTCAATAAATCATTTTTTAGAGGATAGAGATTTAACTTTTGCTGAAATAGTAGACGCTTTAAATGGTGATTACGCTTTTGTGAGCTACAAAGACAATATGGTTGTAAATGACGAAATGTTTGGTTCATATGAGCGTCCAAATACACTTTTTGCTTTAGGAATCAATGGAGGTAAAGCTAAAAAAATTGTAGACCTACTTCATCAAGACAATATGTTGTCTAGTATGGGCAACATTTTTAATAACAATAATATTATAGCATTTGCTAGTGACGAAAATAAGTTGAAATTATTGCAGGCTAATAAAAAAGCAGCCAACACAAAACTTAATAAAAAGTCGGATGTAAACGGGTATTCTTGGACTAGTGGTGAGGAGTTTAACCTAATGTATTCAAGAGTTAAACAAGCCAAATTCAAATTTGAAGATGTCGTTTCAACTTCTACCGTTAAAAACGGAAATTTTGCTACTCAAACTACAATTAGCATCGATAAGAAAAAGAAGAATAGTATTCATTACTTAATGGGATATGAATAGTATTCACTTAAATAAGGTTTTACCAAAATACTTTACCCCAAACACCGTTGGTACTACATCAACCATTTGGAACCAAAAAACTACTTTCGAGAAGGGCAATCATTACTTAATTATTGCTCCTTCTGGAAGTGGAAAATCTACTTTGGCTACCGCAATGTTAGGAAATCACTTTCAATATGACGGAACTATTTCGTATAATGAAATCGATTTGAAAACACAACCGATAGAGAATATTGTGGGGTTTCGAAAAACAGAAATTCAATTGCTTTTTCAAGACGTGCGATTGATTACGGATTTAACCATTCGTGACAATATTATGTTGCGAACCTTTGGTAAAAAGAATTCCGATATTGATGGTAAAATTCAATCGTATGCCCAAATTTTAGGTATTACTTCACTGTTGGATAAAAAGGCAAAAAACTGTTCTTATGGTGAAAGACAACGTTCAGCAATCTTACGAAGCCTAATCAATCCGGCCGATTTTTTGATTTACGACGAATGTTTCAGCCACTTGGATTTGGAAAATAAAAAAACAGCATTCAACCTTATAAAAACAGTAGCCTCTGAAAATGGTAGTGCGTTATTATTTTTCGAATTAAACGATTTCCCATTCGCTCATCAATGTAACATTTTAAACCTATAATGAAGAATATAACAAAATCACTGTTCCTTTATTTAGGATTGTTTTTGGCTTTTGTATTGGTGTTGGGTTGCATTCAATTGTACACTAATGCCAACCTGCTTTTTGGAAAAAAAAGTAGCGATTCTAACTATTGGATTACGCTTTCTAAAACAATTACTCCCGATAATATTGGTCGAAAAGAATTGCTAGGATTCAATCCAAAAGATGTTGAAGATTTAAAAAAATGGAACGAAGTAAAAGACGTTTATCCTATTGTTTCAAACGACTTTAGAGTTTCGGCAGACGGTGGAAATTTTATTCCTTTTTACACCGATATGTACCTTGAAGCTGTTGATGATGCCGCTATTGATATTAGTAATTTGGAAGATTTTCATGTAAAAGACAATACAATCCCCATAATCATTTCTAGAGAATATTTGAATTTATACAACTACGGATTCGCACTAAATCAGGGATTACCACAAATTACAGAAGAATTTGCCAAAAAAATTGAAGTAAATATCAATCTGACATTAAAAGATAAAAATCTTAAGTTTAGAGGAAAATTAATGGGATTATCCGATAGAATTCATTCGGTTTTAGTACCCAAAAAGTTTTTAGATTCTATCAATGCTACTCAAGCAACTGCNCAAACAAACGATAATATTTTTACGCGTGTATTGGTAAAAGTAAATGATGCCAACGATCAAGATTTGATTTCCAAAATGAATAAAAAAGGCTACGAATCGAATCAAGAATCGTTGCGTTCGGCCAAAATTAAAGGCAAATTGTTTCTTGTTTTGAGAACCATTGCTTTAATAGGATTATTTATTTTCTTGTTGTGTATTTTCATGATCATAAATTCAATTAAAATGCAGTTTTTAGAACAACAAGAAGAAGTTTCTATCAAATATTTATTAGGGTATTCACCCAAACAAATGGTGCGAAAAATCAGTCGCTTTTTCAGTATTAGAGTCGGAATTGTGATTTTCTTNTCNTTGATTTTATTGTCGGTATGTCAATATTACTTGAGTCTTTCACAGGTTTCTAATGGCTTGTTACCAAAATTAATAAGCTATTATCTTTGGACTTTTATTGTAATAATACCTTTTGTAATTTACCTTGTAGTCAATCGTTTAATTTACCATTGGCTGATAAAATCTTGGAAGTTTTAAGTTATTTAAAATAAGCATTCAACAAATTCATAGCCGCTGCAAAGGGTGATATTTCATCATTTTGCACGGCTTTTTTGTTAGCTTCTAATAGTTTTATTATTTCAGGATGGTTGTAAAAATTGTTTTTCAATTGTTCGTTAATGGTTTCCATCATCCAAAATTGGTTTTGATCTTGGCGTTTTTGTTCAAAGTAATGATTGCCTTTTACCAATTCAAAATAATCCGAAATGGTATTCCAAACGTCAATAATACCTTCTTTGGTATAAGAACTACAAGTGGCAGCAGTCGGAATCCAACCACTTTTTTTAGCTGGAAACAGGTGTAATGCTCTGTTGAATTCGGTTTTGGCTAATTTCGCTTTATTGATGTTATCTCCATCTGCTTTGTTTATAACAATCGCATCGGCCATTTCCATAATACCGCGTTTGATGCCTTGTAATTCGTCGCCAGCACCCGAAATTTTTAATAATAAAAAGAAATCCACCATACTGTGAACGGCAGTTTCGCTTTGCCCTACACCAACCGTTTCAATAATAATGGTATCAAATCCAGCGGCTTCACAAAGAATAATAGTTTCACGCGTTTTCCGTGCCACACCACCAAGAGTTTCACCAGAAGCACTCGGACGAATAAAGGCATTTTCATCCTTAACTAATTCTTCCATTCGGGTTTTATCGCCCAAAATGCTGCCGTGTGAAATAGTGCTACTCGGATCGACAGCTAAAACGGCTACTTTTTTACCTAAAGAAGTAAGATGTTTTCCAAAAGCTTCAATAAACGTACTTTTTCCTACACCTGGAACACCTGTAATTCCTATACGAACTGATTTATTGGCATGAGGCAAACACGCTTGAATGATGGTATTGGCTTTTTCAAGATGTTCGGGATTAGTGCTCTCAACTAAGGTTATGGATCGGCTTAAAGCGACTTTATCATGGCTGATGATACCGCTAATTAATTCGTTTGCAGAAGGTTGCAGTTTTCTTTTGTGAATGATAGCATCCATAGATGTTTTGCTGAAAGTTTCAGGTTGTTCGATGCCGTCTTTTTCTTTAAGAGCCGATTTAATTAGCTTAATTGGTTTCACTTTTGAAATTTGATGTAGTAAAATTAAATAAAAATGTTCAGTATTCCATAACTCTTTTGTTTGGAATACTGAACATTACTAAAATACAGTTCTTTAATTAGTATGCGGCTGTAAATCGCACTTGATGGTGTTTTGGATGTTCAATTTCATCGGCAATCACAACTGCCAAATCTTCACCCGACAAAATACTTCTCTGATTTTCATCAAAAACAGGATTTTCCAAACCTAAACGATAGTTACCTGTTCTACCAGTTGTAATGCCTTGGTGCATTTCAAATGCCGGACTAAAAAAGGCCCAATCCAATTCTTTTTCTTCTTTAATGATGTTCAGATAATCTCTTGCTGCAGATGCTCCAGGGTAAATTTCTTTTGGAAAATCAGGTGTGTCAACGGCTTGTAGATTTGGTGCTACAAATAAACTTCCCGCACCACCAATAGTGATGTATCTTGTTACTCCCGATAATTTAACGGCTTCTTGAATTTTTTTAGCACCTGATAAAAAATCTTCATAAATGTTAGGATTAGTCCAACCTGGATTGAACGCACTAACTACAACATCGTGATTCGCCAATGTTTTGGATAACTCATTTGTAATGTTAATGTCTACTTTGACCCAATTTACGTTCGTTTTTCCTTCATCTTTTGGGTTTCTGGCTATCGCAGTAATGTTGTGATTGCGATTTGATAATTCGTTTAAAATGTTTGTACCTACAAATCCAGTGGCACCAATAATTGCAATTTTCATAGTATAATTATTTAAAAGTAATAAAAAATGTTACAGTTTAATTTAAAAAAAGGTTAAAATTTATCAGCGAATTGCTCTAAAGTTATTTGCTTCAATTGATTGCTAATAGTGGTGTTAATNTTTTGATACACGGTGTCTAAATTGGCATTAATTTGTTTTCCTACAGGGCATTTTGGATTNGGTTCGTTTTTAGAATACCCTAAATTAACTTCTTCAAAAGTTAATTTGAATATATCATTTAACGAAATTTCCGAAGCCGATTTAAGCAATCGTGTTCCTCCATTTTTTCCTTCTTTACTTTCTACAATGCTGTTTTTCTTTAAATTAGCAATTTCTTTTCTAACCAATACAGGGTGCAAGTTCAAACTACTAGCAATAAATTCGGAAGACAAATAATCGCCTGGAAATTTTGTAAGTAAGGTTAGAATATGTGTAGTAATTGCAAATTTGCCTGAAATCATACTGTAATAAAATATATTACAAATGTAATATGGAATTTTGATATTTTATAGAAAAGTACAAATAATTTCAACTAAAAAAATATAACGGTACTTTTGTAATCATAAGTCACTATATGGAAAATATTATTCTTTTATTTCTGTGTCTACTTTTAGGCGTTTTACTACAAAGAGTAAAGCAGTTTCCGTTGAACGCACACCAGAGCTTGAATCAGTTTGTGATTTATGTTTCGTTACCAGCATTGGCATTGTATTACATTCCGAAAATTTCAATATCACTTTCATTGCTCTATCCATTGGGCGTTGCATGGTTGGGATTTGGATTATCTTTTGTCTTTTTTTACGCATTAGGAACCTATTTCAAATGGTCCAAAAAATTAATAGGTTGTTTGATTTTGACAGGTGGATTGGGAAATACCTCTTTTGTAGGTTTTCCAATTATAGAAGCTTTGTATGGANCTGAAGGATTAAAAACCGCTATCATTGTAGATCAACCCGGTTCGTTTGTCGTGGTAACTACTTTAGGAATATTGGTTGCGGCAAGTTTTTCAAGAGGCAATTTAAGCGCTTCTGAAATTGTAATGAAAATAATTAAATTTCCACCCTTTATTGCTTTTTCCATTGCACTACTGTGTACTGCTTTTTCGTTTGAATTTCCATCAGTTTTACAAAATTCTTTTCTTAAAATAGGAAATACTGTTAGTCCAGTTGCCTTAGTAGCTGTGGGTTTACAACTTAAGATTGACACCCGAAGTAAACATTGGCGTTTTTTAACGTTAGGACTTTTTTTTAAATTGTTGGTGATGCCAGCCTTTTTCTTATTGTTTTATCATTTTTTATTACATCAAAATGGACTCAACAGTAGNGTTTCAATTATGGAAGCAGCAATGGCACCCATGATTACAGGCGCAATTGTTGCCAGTAATTATGGATTAAAACCTAAATTGAGCAGCATGATGGTTGGAGTAGGTATTCCACTTTCATTACTAACGACTGCTATTTGGTATTTTATTTTACAATCTATGTAAAGCCTAATTGATTTATTGTCCATTAATTTTATAAAAAAATAGACTTCTAGTATTTTTAAAGGTTCTTTTTTATCAAATTCCAAAATCGGTGGCTTTTGTATAAATTTTAACGTTGTTTAGGGAGTGTAAGTAAGGTTGATTCGATAATTTTAAGTTCATTATTATTTAAAATTATTCCATTATGGCTACATTACGATTGGGAGATTTAGCTCCAAATTTTGACGCAGAAACTACAAAAGGCACACTCAACTTTTACAATTATCTCGGAGATTCATGGGGTGTTTTATTTTCACATCCAGCCGATTTTACTCCTGTTTGTACTACAGAGTTGGGAACTGTAGCCAATTATTTACCCGAATTCAACAAGAGAAATGTCAAAGTTTTAGCTTTAAGTGTTGATAGTTTGGCTTCCCATTTAAATTGGATTAAAGATATTGAAGAAACTCAACATGTAACTTTGGAGTATCCAATAATTGCGGATGAAAACAAAATTGTCGCCAATTTGTATGATATGATTCATCCCAATGCAAATGAAACGTTTACAGTACGTTCGGTTTTCATTGTTGGACCNGATAAAAAAGTAAAGTTAATACTGACTTATCCAGCCTCTACAGGTAGAAATTTTGATGAATTGTTGCGTGTNATTGATAGTTTGCAATTAACTGCCAACTACAGCGTTGCTACTCCAGCCAATTGGAAAGACGGTGACGATGTCGTAATTGCACCTGCTATAAAAGACGAAGAAATCGAATCGAAATTNCCAAAAGGGTTTAACAGAATAAAATATTATTTAAGAATGACACCGCAACCAAATAAATAGTATTTTTGAAACATAGTTATAGTAGTAATTCTATTTTCAATAACCATGTCACAATTTCAAATACCACAAGAAGCGATTGCCCAACTAGAAAAAATAGTGGGACAATCGTTTTTATTTTTAGATCAAGAAACCAGAAATCATTATGGGCATGATGAAACCGAAGATTATGTTTTTCCACCGAGTGTGGTTCTAAAACCAGCTAATGCTCAAGAAATTTCAGAGATTTTAAAAGTAGCCAACACCTATAAAATTCCAACTACACCCATAGGAGCTAGAACGGGTTTAAGTGGAGGTGCTTTGAGTATTTATGAAGGCATCGGACTTTCAATGGAACGCCTCAATAAAATTATAGAAATTGACGAGCAAAATCTACAAGTAATTGTAGAACCTGCTGTAATTACGCAAGTTTTGCGTGAAGCAGTGGCTGAAAAAGGATTGTTTTATCCGGTAGATCCAAGTAGTCAAGGAAGTTGTTGGATAGGAGGTAACGTGGCCGAAAATTCGGGTGGAGCACGTGCTGTTAAGTATGGGGTAACCAAAGATTATGTATTGAATTTAGAAGTCGTTCTTCCCGATGGCGAAATCATTTGGACTGGAGCCAATACACTTAAAAATTCGACAGGCTACAATTTAACACAATTGATGGTGGGAAGTGAAGGAACATTGGGNGTCATCACTAAAATAGTTTTGAAGTTACTGCCGCAAAACTCACATAATGTCTTGATGTTAGTTCCGTTTTACAAAGCAAGTCAGGCTTGTGAAGCTGTTTCTGCAATTTTTAGAGCCGGAATTGTTCCGAGCGCTTTAGAGTTTATGGAACGCGATGCGATTGATTGGACTTTGAAGTTTGTAGACGGTTTGAATGTTCAAGTTCACGATACTATTCAAGCACATTTGTTGATTGAAGTGGATGGAAATTATCCAGAAATTTTNATGCAAGAAGCCGAAAAAATAATGATGGTTATTGAGCAATTTGAAATTGATGAAGTTCTTTTTGCTGATACCGAAGATCAAAAAAATGCCTTGTGGAAAATGCGCCGATCGGTGGCAGAAGCCGTAAAAGCGAATTCGATTTACAAAGAAGAAGATACAGTTGTGCCAAGATACATGCTTCCAGAATTATTACATGGAATCAAGAAAACAGGTGCTAAATATGGTTTTAAATCGGTTTGTTATGGTCACGCAGGCGATGGTAATTTACATGTAAACATCATTAAAGGCGACATGACAGATGACAATTGGATAACCGAAGTGCCAAAAGGAATTCGTGAAATTTTTGAATTAACCGTAGCACTAAAAGGAACACTTTCTGGGGAACACGGTATTGGTTTTGTTCAAAAAAACTATATGGATATAGCCTTTTCAAAAGTGCATTTAGAATTAATGGAACGTATTAAATATGTTTTTGATCCTAATAATATACTAAATCCTGGGAAAATTTTCCCAGATGAAGCGCATTAAAATCCTAGTTGTTTCAACAAATCGTCACTAAAAACGAGTTTAGCTATAGCTGATTGTGATTTACTGTAGTTGACAAATTTCCATTCATTTTTAGTTTCAGAATCTGCCACTGCAATCATTGTAGCTTGTCCTTCAAGAAAAAAACTATTTCTGTCAGCTTCATACTTAAGTGTTTTATATTCATCGGTACTTTTAAAACTAGTAAGAATTTCATCAACTTTATCTTTAGTTAGTTTTTGAGTAAAGGTCATGCGAAGCGCATTAGTGTATGTAATAACGCACACTGATTTTCCTTCTATTTTTTTAATTTCAGAATATGTAAAAGTTACTGTTGGATAGACTAAGCGAACTTTGTAATTATCATTATCAAACGTATTGTTTAATACTTGAACCATTTGTTCCTTGCTAACTGTTTTTAATATTTTAGGATGGGTATACTCTATAACTTCTTCAAATGACATGTTATAGGATGCCTCATACATTTTTTCGGTATCTTTTTTTAAGGTTTCTATCGGTATCTTTTTTTAAGGTTTCTAAAGTCTGAGAAAAAGAAGTAATAGTTACTAGTAATACTAAATAAGTGATTATTTTTTTCATAATGGAATACAATACTGATAAATTAATTTTTTTAATAAAAAACCCTAACCGATTAGAGTTAAGGATAATTTATTTAATCTCTTTTAGGGGTGTTTTTCTTTTGTCTTTTTTCTTCTTTCTTTTCTTTAGCCGTTTTTAATGGTTCTTTTTTAACGGTTTTCTTAGCGTCTTGACTTTTTGCCATAATAGTGGTTTTTAATGTTGCANTAGGTAAATGTAATAAANTTATCTCATTTAACAGGAGCTAATTTTTTTCTTTAGTAATACGTTTCTGGATTACTTTGCTTGCTNTAGTTTTTAGGTAAGTTTTTTTAATATAATAGTTATCCGATTTTTGCTCTTTAACTTCTTCTTCAATAAAGCTTTCAGTAAACAATTCTTTTCCAATTTTAGAGTAATGGATAATTTTTTCTTCATGGTACATTCTGCCCATACTAAAATATAAAGTGATAGTTTTAAGATTTTTATCTACAGTTATTTCGGCACCTGAATTTTTTTTGTCGTATTCAAATTTTTTGTTTCTTGGGTTAAATATATAATTATCAAAAAAGGCATGACTGCCACCAGAACAGATAAAGTTATAGATTGAAAAATCTAAATAGCCATCAAAATTGTAATCTTTAAAATTATCAAGTAATGGATCAAAAAAAGCAGTTTCATTATGAACAATCATGTCTTCTTTAGAAATTAAAATAGGTTTCTTTGTTATACTATTTATCAATATTCTAGAAATATTCTTGGCTTGAAGTGGTTTACCATCGTCTTCAAAAATGATTTCAATAGTAGTTTTCCAATAGCAATTTAAGTTGTTTATTTTGAATGNCTTACTGTAAAAAATATGATTTTCTACAGGCCTGTCGTATCGTTTAAAATATTCTTTTTCATATTTAAAAGTGTCTTTGCTTATAGTCTGTAATTCAAATTTGTCATTGTATTTGTATTTAGTAATTATAGAGTCGAATGCATAGGCCATTAGATTGGTTTCGTCTTTGATGGTTTCTTGGTTAACTAATGTTTGTACAAAAATGGAATCGTTTACAAATTCGGAACTCATAGTATACAAATCAGAATCGCCACCTCTCATAGATAATATAATTTCTGAAATAGAATCGTTATGATGTATTTGAGCAATTTTTTCGATTTGATCGCCAAATTTTTTTCTGTATAAAAGTTGTGTAAATACGTCACTGGTATTTTTGGATGTAAATTCTTCTTCGGGATAATAATTTTCATCAAAAAAAGTAGAAGCAGTATCGTTAGGTTTTAGATTTGGGTTTGTTGGAAATAAATTAGTGATATCTTTTGGAAAGTTTTCGGGTGTTTCTTTACGATTGTTAATGAAATCAAATAAACGACTGCCGGGTTTAGTCGTTTCTTCAATTTGAATGGAATCGTTTACAAATGAAACTTTATACAAACTAAAATTGCTGGACAAACGATCATAATTATCGGTGTAGAAAAGATATTTGTTGTTGTTTACTTTATCAATTCGATAAGTTTCTCCATAAATTACTGTATCAAGAAATTTATCGTTGTTTATAATATAACTTTCTGAAGTTGGATTATAAGTTGCTCCAACATATTCGCCATATAAGTTGATGACTTTCAAGATGGAATCTTTGGAATAAAAAATGGCAGTAGAAGTATAATCATTGCCTATAGAATCAATAGTGTATTTTTGAATTTTATAATCTAAAAATCGTTTACTCAAAGTAGAATCTGAATCCGTTTTGAGATACTCAAATTTTGAAATTTCTTTTGGTTTTAAGGTAATTAATTCGTTTTGTTTTACTTGTTTTGAAAAAACGGATTTGCATCCTACAACAAATAATAAGCTGAAAATAATCAGTAAGAAATGATTGAAGCTCTTCATGAGATTTTGATTACAATCAAAGATAAAAAAATCCCCAATTGCTTTTACAATTGAGGATTTATATTTATTGCGCTTAACTTTTTATTCTTGAACCAAAACCCATTCGCCAGAAGCAATCATGTTTTCAGCTTTTTTGTATTTCATAGTCTCGGTTTTGCCACTCATCACGTGTTTTATGGTAACGTTATCGTTTCTATTGATTTTGGGTTGGTCGCGAACAATCGTCTCGGTTACTTGACGTTGTTGGGTTTGACCAGCTTCACGGTTTTGTTCTGCGGCCGATTCGCTATTCTGAATTTCTTCTCTCGATTCAGTGTAATTCTCTTTTTTACGAACTTCTTGTTTCGCTTCTTGAATGGTATTGTTTTGCTGCGGTAAATCGCCTTTAAACAAGAACGAAATAACTTCTTTGTTCACTCCATCCAACATATTTCTAAACAAGTTGAATGCTTCTAATTTATAGATAAGCAATGGATCTTTTTGTTCGTGAACAGCCAATTGAACTGAAGTTTTCAATTCGTCCATTTTTCGTAAGTGCTTTTTCCAAGCTTCATCTACAATGGCTAACGTGATGTTTTTTTCAAAATCGGCAACCAATTGAGCACCATGTGTTTCATACGCTTTTTTCAAATCGGTAACTACATTTAGTGATTTGATTCCGTCTGTAAAAGGAACAATAATACGTTCGTATTGATTATTCGGATTTTCATAAACATCAGCAATGATTGGTAATGCTTCACGAGCACTTCTTTCCGTTTTTTCAGTATAATACTGCATTGCCGCTTTGTATACTTTTCCCGTTAAGCCAATTTCATTCATGCTTTCAAAATCGCTTTGAGTAACTGGAGAAGTGATTGAGAAATAGCGAATCAATTCAAATTCGAAGTTTTTAAAATCGTTTTTAGATTTGTTGTCACCCACAATAACTTCGCAAGTGTCGTACATCATGTTGGCAATATCCAATTTCAAACGTTCTCCATGTAAGGCATGACGACGACGTTTGTATACTACTTCTCTTTGAGCGTTCATTACGTCATCATATTCTAATAAACGTTTACGCGTACCAAAGTTGTTTTCTTCTACTTTTTTCTGAGCTCTTTCAATAGATTTCGTCATCATCGAATGTTGGATCACTTCACCTTCTTTCAATCCCATTCGGTCCATCACTTTGGCCACTCTTTCAGAACCAAAAAGACGCATTAAGTTATCTTCTAATGAAACATAGAATTGGGAACTTCCTGGATCTCCTTGACGACCTGCACGACCTCGTAACTGACGGTCTACACGACGTGAATCATGACGTTCGGTACCAATAATTGCTAAACCACCAGCCGCTTTAACTTCGGGGGTTAATTTAATATCGGTTCCACGACCAGCCATATTGGTTGCAATAGTAACCACACCAGATTTACCAGCTTCAGCTACAATTTCAGCTTCTTTTTTGTGCATTTTTGCATTCAATACATTGTGTGCAACACCACGCATTTTTAGCATTCTACTCAATAATTCAGATATTTCAACGGATGTTGTTCCAATTAAAACCGGTCTTCCAGATTGCGATAATTGGGTTACATCTTCAATTACGGCGTTGAATTTCTCACGAACCGAACGGTAGATTAAATCTTCTTTATCATGACGAGAAATACCTCTGTTAGTCGGAATTTCTACTACATCTAATTTATAAATTTCCCAAAGTTCACCAGCTTCTGTTACGGCTGTTCCAGTCATACCGCCTAATTTGCTGTACATACGGAAATAATTCTGCAAGGTAATAGTAGCAAAAGTTTGCGTAGCGGCTTCAATAGTTACTTGTTCTTTGGCTTCAATGGCTTGGTGTAATCCGTCAGAATAACGACGACCATCCATAATACGACCCGTTTGCTCATCTACAATCATGATTTTGTTGTCCATGATTACATACTCTACATCTTTTTCAAAAAGAGTATAGGCTTTCAACAATTGAGTAAGGGTATGAATACGTTCCGATTTGATTCCGAAATCTTGAAACAAATGCTCTTTAGCTTCGGCTTCTTTATCTTTATCTAGTTTTTGTTTTTCAATGTTGGCAATTTCAGTTCCAATATCGGGTAGTATAAAGAACGATTCATCAGTATCTTGAGATAAGTATTTGATTCCGTTATCGGTCAATTCAACTTGATTGTTTTTTTCTTCAATAACAAAATACAATGCTTCGTCAACCAACGGCATTTTGCGGTTGTTGTCGGTCATGTATTCGTTTTCTGTTTTTTGCAATAATGCTTTTACACCTTCTTCACTCAAAAACTTAATTAATGCTTTGTTTTTAGGTAAAGCACGATAGGCTCTTAACAATTGAAAACCACCATCTTTAGCATTTCCTTCTTTGATTAATTTTCTAGCTTCAGATAAAAAACCGTTTGCCAATTGACGTTGTAAGTTGTATAGATGCTCAACTTTAGGTTTCAATTCGTTAAATTCATGACGATCACCATCAGGAACTGGACCCGAAATAATCAATGGCGTTCTAGCATCATCAATCAAAACTGAATCGACCTCATCGACAATAGCGTAATTGTGTTTGCGTTGCACCAAATCTTCTGGTGAATGTGCCATATTATCTCTTAGGTAATCAAAACCAAATTCGTTGTTGGTTCCATATGTGATATCAGCTTCATAGGCTTTTCTACGTTCTGAAGTATTAGGTGAGTGGTTGTCGATACAATCAACTGTTAGTCCGTGAAATTCGAATAAAGGCGCTTTCCACGTGCTATCACGACGTGCTAAGTAGTCGTTCACGGTTACCAAATGCACTCCGTTTCCAGTCAAAGCATTTAAATATAATGGAAGCGTAGCCACTAAGGTCTTTCCTTCACCAGTTTGCATTTCGGCAATTTTACCTTCGTGTAATACAATACCACCAATCAACTGAACGTCGTAGTGAATCATATCCCAAGTAATTTCTTTACCAGCAGCATTCCATTGGTTAGCCCAATTTGCTTGGTCACCCACTAAAGTAACATAAGGTTTTGAGGCAGAAAATTCTCTATCTTTTTCAGTAGCAGTCACCGTAATGNTTGCATTGTCTTTAAAACGTCTTGCCGTTTCTTTTACTACAGCAAAAGCGTCAGGAAGAATTTCCATCAATACTTTTTCTGAAATTTCGTAAGCCTCTTTTTCCAAAGCATCAATAGCATTGTAAATATCTTCTCTTAAATCAATGTCGGAAGTGTTTTCAGCTTCTACTTTTTTAGCTAAAATTTCGGCATCTAATTTAGCACGAGCTTGTTTTATCTTTTCTTTAAACTCAGTAGTTTTAGCTCTTAACTCATCGTGAGATAGGGCCATTAGTGCTGGTTCTAATGCTTTGATTTTGGCAATATAAGGTTGAGTAGCTTTGACATCTTTTTCAGATTTATCACCTACAAATGCTTTCAGTATGCTATTAATGAAACTCATAATGGGTTTGTATTTTAATTTTAAAAAGCCCTAATTTTAGGGAGTGTAAATTTAAACAAAAAAAAAGCCCCTAAGGAGACTTTTTTCTGTTGTGTTAGTTTATTTTTTATTAATATTCATCCTCATTCCAAAGATAATCTTCGTCAGTAGGATAATCAGGCCAAATCTCTTCCATTGATTCGTATATTTCGCCTTCGTCTTCAATAGACTGAAGGTTTTCTACTACTTCTAAAGGAGCGCCAGCTCTAATAGCGTAGTCAATAAGCTCATCTTTGGTTGCTGGCCACGGTGCATCGCTTAAATAAGATGCTAATTCTAATGTCCAATACATCTGCTTTCGATTTTATAATTTATGCAAAAATAAATTTATTACTGAAAAAGTCAAGTAAAAAATGATTTATTTTATGATTAAAGTTAAGAACGTTTTTTTTTGGTGTCCAGTTTGCAGTCTACCAAGGCTTTAGCTGATAACTAATTATTACGATGAATTACTTTCTAGGAATCCACTGTACTTCATCAGCTTTTAAGTCGTAAGACAACTTCCGTGCCAAGACAAAAAGATAGTCAGAAAGTCGGTTTAGGTACTTAATTACCAGTTCGTCGGTAGGTTCGATGTCATTTAAATGCACTGATAAACGCTCGGCGCGACGGCAAACACAGCGTGCGATATGACAATATGACACTGTAGTATGACCGCCTGGCAATACAAAATGCGTCATAGGAGGCAAAGCTTCTTCCATAGCATCAATTTCATTTTCAAGAAAATCAATATCAGATTCTAGAATACCTAAATTTTGAAGTCGTTTTTCTCCGTTTTTCAAAGTTTCTTTTTCGGGAGGTGTGGCCAAAATTGCACCCACTGTAAAGAGTCTGTCTTGAACTTCAATAAGTACTTCTTTATAATGTGCCTTCATTTCTTGATCGCGAATTAACCCAATGTGTGAATTTAATTCGTCTACGGTTCCATAGCTTTCAATACGGATGTGGTGTTTGGAAACTCGAGTACCGCCAAATAAGGCTGTGGTTCCGGTGTCGCCAGTTTTAGTATATACTTTCATGAAAAATATTAGATTTTTGGATATTAGATTTTAGATGTTTTGAATCGGAATTCTAATATTGTTTTGATTTTCAAAGATAACAAAAATAAAAATGGATTGCTAACTAGCCCTGACAGTAGCGAGTATCCTCGCAGAGATACTGCGAATGGCAGGAAAAAGGATTGCGGATAAAGCCCGAACGAGTAGCTTCAGAAATTACAAATGACCGTCGTTTAGATTATCGCTCTCAATTAATCCGTCACGTAAACGAATGATTCTGTGCGCGTATTTGGCAATATCTTCTTCGTGAGTTACCAAAATTACGGTGTTTCCAGCGGCATGAATGTCACCAAAAAGTTTCATAATTTCAACTGAAGTTTTACTGTCAAGATTTCCAGTGGGTTCATCGGCAAGAATGATAGAAGGATGATTGACTAAAGCTCGAGCAACCGCAACACGTTGGCGTTGACCGCCCGAAAGTTGGTTGGGCTGGTGGTCCATTCTGTCGGCAAGATTGACTTGAGTGAGTACTTCTGTCGCTCTTTTATTGCGTTCCGATTTGGAATACCCTGCATAAATCATGGGTAAAGCCACATTATCTAGCGCCGTGGTTCTTGGAAGAAGGTTAAAGGTTTGGAAAACAAATCCGATTTCTTTATTGCGAATTTCTGCCAAATCGTCGTCGTGCATTTGAGAGACATCTTTACCATTAAGGATATAACTGCCCGATGTTGGCGTGTCTAAACATCCTAAAATATTCATTAAGGTTGATTTCCCTGAACCCGATGGGCCCATTAAGGCAACATATTCTCCTTTGTTGATTTGTAAATCAATACCTTTTAAAACGAAAATGGTTTCGCTTCCAAGTTCGAAGTTTCTCTTGATGTTGGTAATATTTATAAGTGGACTTGACATAATTTTAAACTAATTAAAACATTAGTAGTTGAAATAAACATAAAGTTACAAATTTAAACGACAAAGATGATAATTATACAAGTTTAAGATTTTATTGTGTAATAGAGAAGAAGATTGTTTGGGATAATTTTACAAGAAACAATAAACAAGTTAATTATGAAAACAAGTGTATTAAAAATGGGTATAGTTTCGATGGCATTAATCGGAATGATTTCGTGTCAGAACAAAGAAAAAGAAGCTGCTGATAAACGAATTAGTGAATTAGAGCAGTATGTTGATTCTATTAAGATGGTTAACGAAGAAGAACGCGTTGCCAATTGGGATAAAATTGCATCCGACTTTGAAGTAAGAGCTACCAATGCGAATGATGCTTTGGTCAATTTGAAAGAAGAAGATAAAACTGCCTCTCAAAAAAAAGTAACTGATGCTACCGCCAAATATGAAGAATATAAAGTTATGGCTCAAGCTAATACTCCAAAGGTTGCTACTGCTACAAAACCGAAACCAAATCAATTGTTGCGTGACCGACTTTTTGGTGCAGGTAAAATAGGAGAAGACATGAACTTTTCATGGGTAAATAAAGATAATATTTTAAAAACATATGATACATTTTTTGAAGCGTATAAAGCTAATAAAGGCAACTTCTCAAGAGAAGATTACGATGAAATAAAATTGATGTACGAAGCGTTGGATACCAGAAAAAACACGGTTGAAAATGAAGGGTTGACTACGGAAGATAATACTAAAATTGCCTCTATTAAATTCAAATTCGGACCGATGTTTAAACTCAACCGAATGGGTGCAAAAGGAAGAGAAGCTGAAAAAGCGAAAGAATAATAAAGTTGGTTTTTAATTCAGAGAAATGACAATCAGAAATGGTTGTCATTTTTTTTTATGTTTAATTGCGCAACCTTTTAACCTTTTTTGCATCTTTGATAAAAACACTAAATTCATGAGAAATAGTTTATTTTTAATTTTAGCACTTCTTTTTTTTCAAAATAGCAAGGCTCAATGTTGGCAATCAATTTCTGTTGGAATATATAATACTTTTGGTATTAAAAATGATGGAACTTTGTGGGGCTGTGGGGCAAATTGGAGTGGACAATTGGGAAATGGTACGTTTACAGATAGTAATACTTTTATACAAATAGGAAGCGATAACAATTGGAAAATGGTTTCTATATCAGGAGCTCATGTACTTGCAATAAAATTAGATGGTACTTTGTGGGCCTGGGGATCCAATAGTTATGGACAATTAGGCGACGGAACAACTATAAATAAACTAATTCCTACCCAAATTGGTACAGCAACGGATTGGAAAACTGTCTCAGCGACTGCTTTTTCAAATTTAGCATTAAAGAACAATGGAACTCTCTGGGCTTGGGGTTTTAATTCCAGCTATGGTCAATTAGGAGATGGAACTTTTATTGATAGAAACATTCCAACTCAAATAGGAATAGCAAATGATTGGTCTAAAATTTACGCGGGTCCAGCTCATAGTCTAGGAATTAAAAATAATGGTACTTTGTGGGCATGGGGAAATAATACTTATGGTCAATTTGGGAATGGGAATAATATTGATTCTTATGTTCCAATTCAAGTAGGAACTGATAATAATTGGAAGAATGCTTTATCAGGTTCTTACCATACATTAGCTTTAAAGACGGATGGTACAATTTACACAACAGGTGAAGGTTATTATGGTGCTTTAGCAAATGGTACAACAACTAATTTGAATTTACTAACTCAAGTAGGTACTGAAAATGATTGGGAAAGTATAGGTGTTGGAATTGATAATTCTTTGGCAATTAAATACAACAAAACATTATGGATTAGTGGTTATAATCTTTTCGGAATGTTAGGCGATGGAACAACTATTCAGAAAAACGTTTTGACTCAAGTTGGAACAGCTACTAATTGGAAATTTGCCTCTATAGGTGAGTATCATACAATTGGTACTAAAATCGATGATTCAATGTTAGCATGGGGTCGAAACTTCTATGGCGAACTTGGAAATGGAAGCACTACAACATCATTGGTGCCAATAACAATAGCTTGTCCTGCTTTAAATAATGAAGATTATCAAAATTTAAATACATTTCAAGTTTATCCAAATCCTGTAACGACCATTTTAAACATTAATTCAGATGAAAATGAAATAGAAGAGATTTCAGTAATTGATTTAATGGGGAAAGTGATACTAAATCAGAAGAATAATTTAA
>JGI24770J26754_10000695_pt1 | contig 24336 bp, 18 predicted proteins | sample LakOneMetagenome_FD_26754 | JGI IMG/M metagenome (IMG submission 26754) | reverse complement strand
GTTACCTTTGTTTGATTAAGATTTCGACACCTTTATCAAAACGGGTAACTTTCTCTTTTTCAAGAAGAATGTACGATCAAGTCTGAACTAATACAGTTTAAGCTTTCCTTTCCACATCAAAAATTTTCAATCCTGTTAATAGAAATTATTTTTACTGCTTAGCTTTTATTAAAAAAATAAGCTGATTTTCTAAGTTATTATTTTATAGCTTACTGCAATAACTCTCTCAATTTAAATTTCTGGATTTTTCCAGAGGGTGTCATTGGTATTTCTTCCCAGATTTCTAAACGTTCAGGAATATATTGTATGGCCAGATTATGGGTTTTAAGAAAATCAACCAGTTCATTTAAACTCAAAAGCTGTGCTGGATCTTTTAGTTTGATAATCGCACATGCACGTTCACCAAGCCTTTCATCTGCATAAGCCACCAATGCTACTAAAGCGATATTTGGATGCTTATATAATAGTGACTCAATTTCCGCAACCGGAATATTTTCTCCGCCACGGATAATCACATCTTTCTTACGTCCGCAAATCCGGATGTAACCCTGCTCATCCTGATATGCGATATCTCCGGTATCAAACCAGCCCTCAACATTTGTATCATTTAAATGTGGGCGTTTTAAATAACCTCCAAAACTGGAACATGAACGGATCATTAAACGGCCGGCTTCATTAACAGTTTTACTCTGTCCTTTTTTATCCACGATCTTGATTTCAACACCTGGCAATGCAATTCCATCAGTATTGAAAGAGCGTTCATCCTTATCTTCAGGTCTGGTTAGTGTTACAGCGCCACATTCAGTCATACCCCAAGCTGATATGACTTTAACACCCAGAGTTTCCCTGGCTTTTTGCACCAATGGACCTGGAATGGGTGCACCGGCACACAGGAAAATCTTTAGTGAATCGACTTTATCATGCTGTTCTGCCACGGTACTGGACAAATCATTCAAAAATGGTGTCGAGGCCATGGTGAAATTCACCTGATGCTGATGAATCAGGTCCACTGCTTTGGCTACATCCCAAACATCCTGCAACACCACTTTGGTATTCAGCTGAATCGGCATCATTAAGCCATACATAAAACCGGTCTGGTGTGCCATTGGTGAAGCCATTAATACCACATCATTTTCAGTTAAATGCAGTCTTTCTGCATACGGCACAATATTGGAAAATAAGGTATTGGCAGTATGCATCACGCCTTTCGGTTCACCGGTCGTGCCTGAGGTAAAAATCAGCTGGGTAATGTCATCCGGGCCAGATTCCAGTCCATCCAGCGCAGCAACTGCTGAAGCATCCTGTTTCAGACTATGATTGAGTAACAGATGATCAAAATTATTCTCACCTTCACCATTGACCACCACTACTTGCTTCAAGCTATCCAGCTTGTTTTGCAGCTGATTGGCCAGCTGTTCATGATTAAAATTGCGGAACGTTTTAGGTACAACAAAAACTTTGGATTCACCATGTTTGAGCATGAATTCCAGTTCACGTTCACGGAAGATCGGCATAAGCGGATTGAGTACTGAACCGATACGGCTACAAGCCAGATAAAGCAAGGTAAATTCCCACCAGTTCGGCAACTGGCAAGACACCACATCATTTTTTTCAACACCAAGCTGTTTTAGACCCAGCGCAATTTTATTGGTCATATCCCAAAGCTGCTGATAGCTGAAAGTCTGTTCAGTCCGCTGTTCGAGCTTAAAGCTGACTAATGCTGTTTTATCCGGATTCTTTTCTACGGCACTGCGTAAAAAATCGAGTATTGTCTGGTTTAACCAGTATCCCTGTTTGAGCATGGCCTCTTTTCTGGCCGGGATCAGAACCGCATCGAAATCCATTCGTTTATTCCTCATTCTTTATAATTATCGTATTCAGGTTTAGACTTATTTTCCTTAAGCCGGAACAGCCTTACGTCCTGCCTTATGTCGCGCAATAATCGTTTTCATGATCTGGGCCGTTCCATCACCAATCTGGAAACCAAGTACATCACGCATCCGCTGTTCCATCACACCGCGATCGTAACCGGCATGGCCAAAGGTCAACAGACATTGATGAATTACATCATAGGCCAGTTTTGGCCCCCACCATTTACACATGCCCGCTTCAGAGGTATGTGGCAGATGATTGTCCTTGAGCCATAAGGTTTGCAGGCAAAGTAAGCGTGCCGCTTCAACCTGGGTTTCGTATTCCGCCAGTGGATGCGAAACTCCCTGAAAAGCAGTCAATGGCTGACCAAAAGCTTCACGTTGGGCTGCATATTCCCAGGCTTCATCCAGACTCACCCGGGCAACGGCCAAAACCTGTAAACCGATCAGCGCACGAGAAAAATCAAAGCCCTGCATCACCTGCACAAAACCTTTGTTTTCATCCCCTAGACGGTGATTTACGGGTACGCGAACATTGTCAAAAAAGATTGAACCGCGACCAATGGCGCGCTGACCATGACAGTCAAAACGTGTGGTACTGATGCCCGGTAAATTCATTGGAACTAAAAGCGCTGTCACGCCATGTGCGCCATTTTCATTGGCACCAATACGACCAAACACTACAGAAGCATCTGCCTGATCGGCCGCAGAAATTGAAGTCTTTTCGCCGTTAATGACATATTCATCGCCATCACGTTCAATCTTCAAACGCAAGTTCGCTGCATCAGAACCGCCTCGCGGCTCGGTCAAAGCTATTGAAAAGATAGCTTCGCCTGCAGTGAGTTTTTTCAGCCAAGGCTCAACGACTTCTGGCTGACCATGTTCGGCCAGAATCTGCCCATTTAGGGAAGCAAGCAGGTTGATATAGGAGAAACTTAAATCTGCTTTGGCAATCGCTTCATGGATAATTCCAGCCGCCAGTCTGCCCATGCTCTGACCGCCGTATTGTTCCGGCAGCTCAGGTGCAATAAAGCCCATTTCACCCATCTTTTTGACCAGATCACGGTCAAAGATTCGGCTTTGGTCTCGTTCCAAAAAGCCTGGGGCGATATATTTCTGGGCAAATTTTTCTGCTGTTTCTGCCAAAAACTCGAGCTCTTCAGTGATATAAGGATTCTTTTTCATGGATCAGTCTCCTTATTTGGCATACTTACGGAATTCAGGCTGACGTTTTTCTTTCAGTGCATTGACTCCTTCACGAGACTCTTCAGTATCGTAATAAAGTTTTAGCGCATACATGCCCATGCCAGCAATACCTGCCTGATGTGCGGTATCCATATTGAAACTGCGTTTGGCAATTGCAATGGCAGTCGGACTACGCTGACAAATTTCCTCTGCCCAAGCCTGCACTTCAGCGTCCAGTTGATCAGCCGGTACGCATTTATTCGCCAGGCCCATTTCAACAGCTTCCTGACCAGAATAACGGCGGCACATATACCAGATTTCACGGGCTTTCTTTTCACCTACCACACGCGCTAAAAATGCCGTGCCATAGCCCGGATCAACCGATCCCATTTTCGGACCAACCTGACCAAAAATGGCTTTATCTGAACAGACGGTCAAGTCACAAATGGTTGCCAGCACATTGCCACCGCCAATGGCATAGCCTTGTACGCGTGCTATTACCGGTTTAGGTACATCACGGATGGCGGTATGTAATTCCTCCATTGGTAAGCCAATCGTGCCGCGGCCATCATAATTTCCATCATGCGCGGACTGGTCACCACCGGTACAGAAGGCTTTTTCGCCTGCACCCGCCAGCACAATTGCGCCCACGTTACGGTCATAACCTGCTCTATTTAACGCCTTGATCAGCTCGTCACAAGTGGTGCCACGGAAGGCATTCATTTTTTCTGGACGGTTAATCGTGATCCAGACAACACCATTTTTAACTTCATATAAGATATCTTCAAAATTCATTTTCTTTACATCCTGTACTGTTTTTATCTATCTGGTTGAACTGTGATGGTTATGAAATTAAATGATGATTTCCGTTTAACCGTTCATGGTTAAACCGCCAGAGACACTGAGTACCTGTCCGGTAATAAAGCTGGCATCATCGCTCAAGAAAAAGGCAATGGCAGAAGCCAAATCATCCGGTTGACCTAAACGACCCAGTGGAATGGCACGAATAAAAGCTTCACGTAATTTTTCCGGATTTGACGCGCCTTCAGTCACGCCTGCAAGCAAAGCCGTATCTGTAGGTCCCGGGCAAATCACATTAATTTTGATGTTATGACGTGAATGCTCACGTGCCAGCGTTTTAGAGAAAGATAAAAAGCCGCCTTTACAGGCCGCATAGACTGCTTCACCCGAAGAGCCGACCCGGGCCGCGTCAGAAGCAATATTGACAATACTGCCGGAATTGCGTTCTACCATGCCTTTTAGCACAGTAAAGTGCATATTCAGCATACCGACCAGATTGATCTGGATCAGTTTTTCCCATTCCTGCGGATTGGTTTTAACAAAAGGTTTAAAAATATCCCAGCCGGCATTGTTGACGAGTCCATTAATTGGACCGAGTTCAGTTTCGGTTTTTTGAACTGCCTGCTCAACTACATCACTTTGGGTAATATCACACTGAATTGCCAGTGCCTGACCGTATTGATTGATTTCATTCGCCAGCTTTTCAGCCGCTTCCAGATTCATATCAAAAATGGCAACTTTGGCGCCTTCCTCTGCCAGACGTTGGCAGGTGGCTGAACCAATTCCGCCTGCTCCGCCTGTCACAATCACAACCTTGTCTTTTAATCCCTTCATTGCTCATCCCTACGCTATTTTGTTGTCGAATTTAATCGACTGTTGTTTTAATTCGGTGTGTTTTATCTAAAATAGAAAGAGATTGCATTTATGTCAATATCTTTACATAAAATAATATCTATAAATCATTATCTATATATTTATTAATAACTTAATATTTTTATTTATTCAATGTATTGACCTATATTGGTTTTTAGCTTTAGATTAATTTGAATCTGACCTCACTTTAGAGCCCAAATATGTTTTTTGCATGACAGATAATTTATTCCTTTAAAATCAGGAAGAAAACCTTAGATATTTGGCGAGTGAGCGCAATGGAAGTGAGGAGAAAAAGAGAGATTTCCAAGCCATAAAATTGATCGACTCAGAATTTAAATAGGAAAATTTCTGCAAAAACACTATGATTTTTAAAACAAATGATAAAAGAAACTGATTAAAGCGAAAAAGTGATAGGCTATACTCTGCGCGGCTCGGCTATTTCAGTTTTGAGGATATCCAATATTGTGAGTGATACTTTGTCAAAAAAATATGATCAATCCTTATATTCTGCGCATAACCGGCTTTTTTTCCGGCTGTTTCAGGTGGGCAACAGCCTGGACCGCAAATGCCTCAATGAGCTGAAAATATCTCCAGTACATTGGGCGGTGCTGGGTGCTTTGTCCCGTCCAAAAGTTAAATCAGGAATGTCCTTTTCTGATCTGACTGAATATTTGGGCGTGAGCCGGCAAAATCTGGACGCAGTATTAAAACGGCTAGAACGTGACGGTCTGGTGGAGCGGGTCATTAGTGAACAGGACCGCCGTGCTAAAATTGTTGCGCTGACGGCTGAAGGCTTGGAGACATGGGACAACTTGCAAGCTGATTTCTTTGAGTTTTATGGTCAGGCCCTAAATAAGCTCACCTTTGATGATGTAATTACCCTGATTCATTTGCTAAATAAGGTGAATGATGGACTTAAAAGCATTAAAATTCAAAATCACACCTAAAATATTTTAAGTAATTATAATGCACTTACTTAACAATGTCTTTTTAAAAGTTTGCTCTCCTTAATTAGTAGGTTACTACTAAACTCTCAGTGAGATTTAAACTATAATATTATTAAATATATGAGTTAACAGATAATAAACTACCAGAAGAAATAAAAAGATCCAGATTAAAAAAAACCATTTTTTAAAATGATAGAAAAATAAAATCTGTAAAAAAAATGCTGAAGTTATAATCAAGAAAAACCAGCTGATAATTCCTACAGAAACACCATTATCCAGACAGTTCAGATATAAAGAAACGCCCATAAAAATAAACGATAATATTTTTAAAGAAGAACGAGCATGATTAAAAGCCAGGAAGTTATTATTAAGTTTTTTCATTCCAATTTGACTGGTCATACAAAGCTGCATCATTGCAACAACTGCCCATAATATTGCAACCAAACTCATTTATTCACCTTACTCATTTGTATTTTTCTAAAATAATAACAAGCAGAAATATATCCTATAGCAATAAATATAAATACGAGGTCAACGCCTGCTATAGGCCATTGCTGATGTAACCATGTATTGAGGATGAAAGCTTGTGGAGAAAGAAATACAGGACTTAATACTGTTATCAATAAAATAAAAGCAGTGAATATAAAGGCTAAAATAATAGCTTTTTGCATTTTGATCAGCATCGGAATGATTAGAATTCCAATCCAGCTTATAAAAAATGTCAGTAACTCGTACTGAACTCGATGTTCAAGATTGGTTGGTAAAACACGGTTGGCCAAAAAATACATGGCTGTTGCAAATGGCAAGCCCAAGAAAGTGAAATAGTTAAGGTAACTCACTATCTTATAACTTAATGTATGTTGCTGTTTAATCCGTTTCTTTTGCCATAATAAAGCTCCGGCGACCAGCATGATGCAACCAGCAAAACCTAAACTCGCCAACACCCATCTCATTGATTGACTGGCGTAATAACCCAAATGAATCCCATAGGTTGCCGAGCTGATTTGAGCGACAGGATGAAGATTCCTTTCATTATTTAGTTGCCTTCCAGTATTTGCTAAAAAAATAAATTGTGGATTATTGAAAGTAATTAATTTTTTATATCCATAGTCAAACGTAATTAAGGCTTCCGTAGTATTTGGATTTTTAACTTCAAATTTCTCCAGAGTAGTACCATTACTGCCCTGTTGAGGTAATTGACTGGAGAAGGTAGAGAATTCTTTTAAATGAATACCTGAATCTGCTGCCAGTTTTGGCGGATTGATATATTGTATTTCGTTATAAAATTTTTTTATTCCATTTTCGCCATATTGTTGATTGATTCCCCAAGGCATGAGCAGATAAAAGAAAATCATGATGCCAGTAAAGGCCATAATTAAATAAAAAGGAAGCGTTACTACGCCAGTAATATGATGTAAATCTAACAAGGTCCGCTGTCCTTTAAAACTTCGAAAGACAAAGAAATCTTTAAATATTTTTTTATGGGTCAATATCCCGCTGATTAATGCAATAAGAAATAGGACCCCTATAATGACTACAAGCGTTCTACCTACTACATCTGGTAAGGGATAAAGACTGTAATGTAATTTAAAAAAGAAGTCGCCTCCCAAACTTTCTCGGGCCTCTTTTAAGATTAATCCTGTATTCGGATCTTGTATTTTATGGTACTTATTTGTTTTATCTTGCCACTCTAAAGTGTTAAAGGGCATTCGGGAATTCGCAAGATTCACCCGCCATCTTTTTGCTTCCAGGGCATGCATATTTAAATAATCATAAGCGACTTGGGCCGATTCAAAAGAAGGAGGAGGCTTTTTTAAATATAAAAAAATTTCAGGTTTAGACCAGAGGTTAATTTCAGTTCTAAAGTAGGCAATGGAGCCGGTAAAAAAGATTAAGAAACCTGACCATAGTACAACTATACCCAACCAGCTGTGCAAAGTTGCCTGTACCTGGCGAAACTGCATTTAATGTTCTCCTATTTTTTTTATTATCCAATAGCCTAGCAACAAGACATAACTCAGATAATTTATTCTCTTTTGCCATTTCTTAGAATGCAGACCAGGAACTAATACAATATAAAAAATGAGAAAAATAAAACCCAGGAGGGCAGAAAAATAGATATTTTCAGCTTTTGCGAAAGGTAAATAATCAGGTAAAACCCAAGATATCCATACGCTATAGGCATAAGCTGCCAAGCAGATATAAAAAATCTCTCTAATAGATAGCCATTCTGATTTCTTTTTATCCATTGACGTTATCTTTCATGACATCTCAAGAAATGAAGAACTATCTGTACTGCTACAGATAGTTCCTGGATAAGCATTAATAATTAATGGTATAGCTTAAACCGAAAGTACGACCTTCAGCAGGAATAGCCAGTATAGGGTTGTCATTAGTAACTGCTGCTTGTTGAGCAAATACGGTTTTGTATTGACGGCCCCACAGATTATAGAGACCAAAATCTACACGACCTTTAGCCATAGGAAAATGAGCCAAAACATCCATCGTGGTATAGCCTTTAATTTCGGCCGCACTATTGCTATCTGTTAGACCCGCCGCTTTTAACGCCTGGTCATCTTTATATGCTTTATCTGTACCTTTAATAGCTTGTATTTGTGCGCGCACACCATAGCCTTGCTCATTGCTCCACTCAGCAAATAGAGTACCTTTCGTCGGGGAAATTGCAAAAGCATTAAGTTCATGCCAGTTATTTGCAACATCTTTATATTGTCCCCGCGTATAACCCAAAGTACCACCGACCTTATAATTTTCTATAAATGGATAACTCACAGTTGCTTCTGCTCCATAAATGCGCTGATCGGTATCGACTACATTTACTGAACGGTCAGAATTGAACTGTACTACTTTATCAGAAGTGTTATAAAACCCCGTTAGAGCCAAGTTTATGCCATTATCCTGATTTAAGCGCCAACCCAGTTCATAGCTGTTAACTGTAATCGGTGCAATACCTGACGTCGTTAAGGTATAGGCAGCTACATCACGCAGTACCCGTTGTACATCAGGATAACTATAACCTTGTGAAAAGTTGGCATACACTTGCTGTATATCTGTTAACTCATAAACTGTACCTAAATTGAACAGGAGCTTGTCAGAATCGGTAGAGTCAGCTGCCATTAATGTAATAGGTTTACGTGCAGTAAAATAACTGTCGGTATCCGCCTGAACATATTGATAACGTACACCTGCCTGAATATTTAAACGATCCGTAATGGCATAATCACCTTGTACAAATGTTCCAATATTCTGGATTCTTGTATCAGGTCCCGCACTTTCTTTTTTACCTGTAGGGGTATAAACCAAGCCATTATTACTAGGTGTATAGTAATCGGCCCACTGGCGGTCTTTTTCTCTGTCATAGTCCAAGCCATAGGTCAGCCTTAAAGCCCGGTCGGCTACCTGCAGATCAGATTGAACGGTAGAGCGAATTCCCGCATAGTCCACATTGGATTGACTTTGTTTTACATCAACGCCATCTTTTGAATAACCATACGGTACAAAACGTGCTTTTTCATTACGGTAATACGCTTCAATATTCAAAGTTTGTCCCAGTAAATCCTGATTTTGATATTGGGTATTAAAGGCATAGCGTTCTGTGAAAGGCTGTTTATCTAAACTCCATCCTTTAATGGCTTTATATGAAGGCTGTGTACCTTTTTGCAGATAGGAATAGTCAGGGCCATATTCGGTATCCTGTTCATCATTATAATATTGTGCACCAAAACTTAAGCTTTGCTGATCGGTTAAATTAAAGTTTAAACGGCCATTCACATCAAGCGTGTTAGTATCCATCGTGCTGCCCTGCCAAGGGCTTAACGGGATACGATTGCCTTTACCATCAAACTGCGAACCTCGGCTGGTATAATCTATACCTAAAAAACCGTCCATCTTGTCATTATTAAATGAAGCAGTTTGCCCCACTTGATAAGCCAGGCTATCGCGACGGAAATTGTCAGCCGATGTCAGGCCCAACTTGGTCTGAAAACTGAAATTTTTCGATTTATCTGCACGTTTAGTAATAATATTAATGATCCCGCCCGTTGCACCTGAACCATAAATACTGGTCGCACCTGAAACTACCTCAATATGATCAATCATATTTGGACTGATGCTGTTGAGCTGACGCGCTACGTCACGCGAACCTGTTTGTGAAACTCCATCGATCATGACCAATACATTACGACCACGCATGGTTTGTCCATAATTACTGGTTGTTCCACTACTTGGTGCCAGTGAGGGTACGAGTTGCGCTAAAACATCTGCAACTTTCCGGCTCGCTCCCGCCTGTTGAGCAATATCCTCACCCTGAATAGTCTGTACTGTACCCGCAATCTCAGCAATTGTTTTAGGTGTACGGGTAGCTTTGACCACAATAGGAGAAAGTTTCATTGTTTTATCTGAATTTTTCAGCTCTTTTAATTCAGAACCAGAATCTTCCGCATATAAAAGTGAGGAAATTGCTACAGTAAGAAAACACAGACTAAATTGAGATAGTCGCATTCTTAATCCCTTTATAAGAATATTAATATTGATGCAAATAATAATAATTATTATTATCAATGTAAATTTTTTGTTGCAATATTTACTATTTTTTCACTCAACTTTTTGAAGTTACTTTATCAACTAACCTGAATCGCTAAATTTTAGAATCCGGATTTTAAAAATGGTGAAAAAATAAATTGATAAGCCCAGTTAACAATTATTTATTTAAAAAAGATTTATATTCCCCACATTTTTCATAAAATTCTTCTCTGAAACAATAGTATAGAATGGCATTTTTCTCTGGCATCCTGATTTTTTTCTGCGCTTTAAAAGCAATATCTTGTGCAATGTATTCATAAGATCTGACACGCTCATCAGGTTCGCCAACAATTTTTTCTGCAGGCGAATTTTCAAAAATGAAATAAATTATCAGACGCATAACGGCTCTAAAATGCCCTTTTCCGACCACTTTTTTTTCACCTAATAGAATATGCCAACCTAAATCGTGATCTAATGCAGAGTAATACAATGATAATCTGTCTCGCTTGGCTTCATAAATCTCCAGATAGCCAATGTCCTCCCCTTCGATCTGAATAATGTAGAGCCGCTGATGGTCATCTACCTGCATTTTTTCAAAATATGCTGCCAGTTCCGATTCTGGCTTATTGAGTTGCCATTGTGGAATAACATGTAGTTCATGCATCCATTTATACAGGAGTGGAAAATCATCCGGTAAGCTTAAGGCCCGCAGTGCATAGCTGATACCTTTTTCCTGATAATTAAAGTGGTTTGGTAAGCAGGAGGATAAGGTCTTCATTAGATTATGTCTCTTTCTGAATTATTTCTGTGGTTTAGCTGGTGATAATAATCTTCAGGAGGATGTTGTTTAAAAAATTGATCACGTTTTTGCTGTTCGAGTAACTCTATATTTTGAAATTGGGCCACATATCTTTCTGCCATGTCAGGCTTTAAAATAAACACACCATCAGCATCTCCAACCATAAGGTCACCAGTGGAGATAACGGCATCAAAATAATAAATGTCCTGATCAAAATCGACCAGGCTTTTCCCTTCGGCTCGGGTAGTTAAACAACTGACCGCCTGGGCAAAAACCGGAACTTTCATGGTACGTAAGGCGCTGATATCGGTAACTGCACCCAACACCACAATTGCAGCCAGTTGATGGTAAATGGCAGCTCGATGACGCTGTTCGCCCCAACAGGCGCGATTACCGATGTTGCGCGCATCGATCACTAAGACATCACCCGTTTTACTGGCTAAGAGAGCCTCACGAATCTGCATAGCGTTAATAGAGTTTAAGGTGACTGTTCTGATTCTACCTGCTACCTGCTGAATTGAATTTACAGCATGAATACCGGGTAAATAGCCAGTATCTAAAATATGGCCGATGGTTGAACTGGAAATAGCGGAATAAGATTTTAATAAATTATTGGATAGTTCTAACATGAAGGTTGATCACTTTATGGGTGTTTATTTACTAATGGGCAACTGCCGCAGTATTCATTTTCAGCTTCAGGAAGTTGAAAATAAAAGCAGCATTTTTTACGCTGATAATTTTTAAGACTGGATTGACGGCTGTGTTGCAAGAGTAAAAACGGATTGTGTTTTAAACCAAACCGTTCAGCCTCCAGATCGAGTAGAAACTGACGTTGCATGTCGCTCTTGTAAATGTCATCGGGATTTTTGCGCTGCATCAGGTCATAGAACTGTAAAATACGCAGAGCGGTATTTTCCCAAAGCAGAAACCGTTGTACTTTTGCTACCTGACCGATCACCTGAAAAATCTGATTGAGGTCATGAAAAATCTTCAACATAAATGCTTCATAACCAGAATTTTGAGTACTTAGAGCCGTTAGAGATAAACTTGAAGCCTTAAAATTCAAATGCTGGTCCCAAGACCACGTCGGTGCCATTTGCACTGAAAGTGCTGACAGCTGCCAAGATAAATTTAGCTGTTCAGTGAGCAGGGCATATAGATAAGGAAATAGCAGCGGAACAGCCCAATATTTTATGAACATTGAACCTGAACAGGTCAGGTTTAAGGCCTGAATACGGGACTGAAATTCACCCAATACCATTGCACAGTGCCGGGGCTCTAATAAATCTGCAAAGCTCAATGCATTGTGCTCATGTAAATTTATGTGGATGTTAAGTTTTTCAGCCAATATCTTTCTGGCCTGTGCTAAACCTGGCTGTTCAAATTCCAGTGCAAAATCAATATTCATGACAGAGATATGGGAACGCACGTTTTAGAGACCCGTTTTATTCACTGTAATGAAAAGTGCGAAACTTTTTTTAAAATATTACAGGTTTCGCCGATGCTGCTGGGCATGCTCCCTACTCGATTCTGCTGCTCCAGCAATGGACGAATGAGCTGTTTATACGGCCACTGTGCTTTTTCGAATAGAAGGTTCTGTAACTCAGCCCTCGCCTCTGCACACAATGGGGTATGATTCAAAGCCTGCTGTAATTGTTGAGCTAATACGCGCCACAGTTTAAGTTCATCAATATGATAATATTCAGCAACTGCTTCTAAAATACTGGCCAGATTGACCTGTATGCCCAAGGTCTGTAAATACAGGATCAAGTCTTCGACAGCATCATGATAAAGCGTAATTCTAAAATCATGCGGGCTTAAATAGCATGGATCTTCCAGGCCGTGTTCTAGCAACCAAGGTAAATAGATCCGCACCGAATCATGGTCACGCAGCATAAAGCCTGAGAATTGCCCTTGATTAAGGACTATGCAGATATTTTGGCCATGAATTTCTCCCATGAGGCCTAAGCGGAATAAACGTAAATTCACCTCAAAAAAATCTTTGCACAAGGTTTTAAATGCATCAATGACATTAGTCTGGTTCGACTCAAGCTGTTGAGCCTTGAGAATCAGCTCAAACGGATAGATTTCTCCTTCAATGCAATGCCCTAAACTGGCCATTGGAATAAGCTGGTAGGGATGCTGCAATAATTCGGAAGGAATACGGCGCCGCTGAGCTGCCAGATGCATCGGCCGCTCTTCAAATAAAATAAGATTATCTGGTGTTAGATTTTCAGGTTGATGAGGTAAATACGCCCACCACTGGTTCTCATCACACAACCACAAGCGTTTTTTCAGTACATCATCTTTTTGTTTGGCAACCTGCAAAATTTTCTGGTTTTTTTGTCCATTAATCATTTTGACAATCGGTAAAAACCGTAGCGAGCCTAAAGATTTTACTGCTAATGGAAGCTTCAAACTATCTTGTGGTTTGGTCTCAGAAAGCAAACTTCTTAGCGAAGAACTGGCATACAGGTCAGCAGACTGAAATTGCAAGGGCACAATCACCTGCTCGTCAAGTTCTGGCTTAAACTGATCTGCCAGTACATGCTCAAACTGCCAGGCATGCATAGGTAAAACCAGATAATCATCACTCACCCCCTTCTGATTTAGCTCCTGCTGTAACTGTAAATTTTCTTCACTGCTCAAGAAAATTTTGGAGGGTTGATGAATTTTAAGCTGGGTCACGTCCTGTCCAAAGACCAGCTTTTCTTTTTTAATTGCTACCCAGTTCAAACGGATGGGCTGTGAAAATTCTGGGCTAAATTGCCGGTACTCATCATTGGAAAAACCCTCTTTGAGCTTGGCCAGTGGATGATAAGGACGGTCTCGAAGTGCAGCATACTGTTCTAGCTGAATAAATAATTCAGCAGGTTGATCTGATAACCATGTTTCAGAACATATCTGATGATGGTTACTGAGCTGGGTTTGTAGCAAGGTTAATTCCAGTTCGGCGCTTAAGTTTGCTAGCTTTGATTCCTCACAGCCTGAAAAATACTCCAAACGCCGCATAGCATTAAATAAGTCCAAAGCATTGCATAGACAAGTTTGAAAGCCTTGATCTGTCAGAACCTCTACCCGAAAACAGCACGCCAAGGGCTGAATTTGCCAGTCCTGTTTAATGGCTTTACGTACGGGCAACAGAATAAATTCGGCTACATGTGAGTTGAACAGAACAGCAAAATAGCTCTGATCTGTATACCCTTCAAATAATGAATCAAAACACTGGCCAAAACGGGCTTTTAATCGGGTTTTAGCCTGCTGCCGGGTGAAAATAGCCTGCTCGGAAATATAGCCTTCTACCAAAAAACTGTTTACCAGATCGACCAGCGCCATTTGTGTGCTAACAGTAGGTGAAAACAACATCGTATTCATCTGATACACTCTTAAACTGACAGTTGACGAAATGCATGTAGTGGATTATTCACCAGACGTAGCTGTACTTTGCTATCACCAAACAGCCGTCTTTTGGTTAAAGATTCAATGCAAAACTGCGCTGCAAATACATCAAATTTTTCATATCTACTTTGATGCTGCGGGTATTTTTTCTGGAAGTGATGAATAATATCGGCCGCCTTTTGCCAGAATTGCTGTTCAGCTAACCCAATTTGCTGTTGCAGGGTGATCGCAATATCACTCAAAGCGACAAAAAACAGGCAGGCACAACTAAAATCCCGAACTGTATTTAAATCATCAGTCAAAATAAAGGACATGCGATTGGCTTTGGCATGCTCTGCCGGCAAGGCATGTAATTTAGGACACTTATCTGGATGGGTTAGATGGTCCGGATGAAAACGAACACCGTCATGAAAATCTTTTAAAATAATGCGGGTTGGCCAGCCATTCTGATGTAGCAGAATGATGTTTTGTCCATGTGATTCAGAGCCGATTCCTTCAGCATGTAATAAAAACAGAATGGGCTGGATCACCACGGAGAGGAATTGGGTCAGCCAGGCTTCAGTTCCATGTGCATCTAACCAGGGCTGAATCAGAAGTTGGCCATCGTTCTGGACATGACTGATGCCGTTCAGCGGAATGGCATCTTCCCCCGGCTTCAAATAGTGGTGAACGCTTTCACGCCACAGACTTCCAATCGTGCCATAAGCCTGTCTGGCATGAGATGCGGGAAGCTTGGTAAAGTCAACAGCAGTCGCATGTACTTCTCTTAAAATTGCAAAATCTAAAGAATGGGCAATCTCGCTCTTTTCGATCAGGCCTTGCAACCAGTCGGTAATTAACGGGCCATTCATAGCGGCATGCGAAGCCAGAATTCGTGAGCTTGAAGTATTGGTTAAACTCATCGAAAGTTTGATATAAGGCTTTTCTGGATGCTGTAAGTTGGTTAAGGTTCTTAATGATTGCTGCGCAATATAGGCATCAGTACCACGGCCTAAATACACCATTTTTTGTGCGGTTATTTCTTCAAAAAATGTATGGACCAGGGTATTTTCCCACTGCCAGGGATGTACAGGCAGCCAAGTATATTCAGTAGCATCCAAGCCCTGCCTTACCAAAACCTGATTAAATATTTCTGTCTCTCCTTTAGTCAGCTGTTCATGTAAAAACTGATCTGCATCAATTGAGTGAGAGACATTCTCTGAACATAAAGAAGAATGTAAAGCCAGCCAGACCAGATGGACCGGTTGTGCATACTCTACGCCATATTTCAAGTTATCTTGCAGGCTGAAGCCAACCCGGGACTTATAACACGGGTGATAGGGATGTCCCGCCATCAAATAGGTTTCAAGAACATCATAGCTGTGCTGGACAGCAGGAAGCGAAAACGCATTTTGATACTGCTGCGATTGCACATCATGAATAAAAGTCCGTTTTAATTCATGAATAAAATCTTCTAGTTTTGCCGCATTTGGAATAGCCCGAACAATTTCATCAATCACCTGATTTAATCGTGCAACCGTCCTTTGCCCGGTATTATGGTCCTGGCGCATGACATCATGATCATCCATGCGCACCAAACCAAAACTCAAATAGTGTTTACCCGAGGCAATATACTCTACCGCCTGCTGGTTCCGATCCTGAGCACTGATGACAAAACAGTCATTTTCTATTGTGGCTGCAATCACCTCTTCATAAATCAGTGCCTGAAATAACTGTTTAATAACTCGTTGCTCTACCTTTTTAATGGCAGCCTGATCGGGTTGTTGCCAAGCCAAGGTAGGTGTAAAAGTGGAATGGTTATTTTGTGCGAATGCTGTAGCTAAGTGACCCATAATTTTTCCTTGATTATTAATTTTAAACATGAAGTGTGGAATGTTTTGAATGTGGAAATTTCCATGCATAGGGCAAACCTAATAGCATCATGCAGGCACAGAAGAAAAACAGTTCGCGAATTGCATACAGTTGTGCAATAGGCAGTTCATGGTTAAATAACAAATGCTGTGTACGAATTTGTAAATAAAGTGCAGCCATCACCACGGCGACAGCCGAACAGAGGCGCCGAAACAGATTATTGACAGCAGCCCCTTGCGTGACCAGCTCTGGATTATGTAGATGATTAAGCCCTGCGGTGGTCGCAGGCATATACGACAAGCCAAAACCCAGACCATGAATGATCATGCAAAAGATGAGCAAATTAACAGATAGACCGGCGGCCAAGCCCAGCCCTATAAAGGCGATTGCAGTTAGCAACAAGCCAAAACTGATCAGCCATTTTGCACCGTGCTGATCTAGATATTTACCTGCGTGTCTGCTGCATAGACTGGTGGCTAAGGCACTACTCATCAGCAATAGGCCTGTCCAGATTGGACTTAGCTGAAGTGTATTCTGGACCAGTAATGGAATCAGTAGCAGGCTCATAAACAAGCCAACAGTATGTACAATCGAAATGATCAGACTGTAATTAAACTCACGGCTTTGAAATAAGGGCCAAGCAATAATCGTGCTGGTTCTTTTTCGGCTGAACCAAATAAAACCAAACCCGCTTAATCCACTTAAACCGAACAGCCACCAGAATAAAGACTGGGAAAAATCTGCCCATTGCTTAATTGTGCTTAGCCCCAACAGTAACGAAATGATTGAAACCGCCAGCAAGCTAAAACCGAACCAGTCAAATTTCAAATTGTGCGTAAGTGACTGCTTGGGCAAATATAACCATCCGATGGCCAACGCTGCTAGAGCCAAGGGAACATTTAGCAGAAAAAGTACTTGCCAACTGAACCAGACTAGAAACAGTGCACCCAACATCGGGCCACAGGCCAGAGTCAGCATGATCATTGCGCCCCATAGTCCCGTTGCACTACCACGTTGCTGCTTCGGTGTCACTGAAAAAATAATGCCCAGCGACAATGGAATCATCAGTCCACTTGCAAAACCTTGTAAGGCCCGTACAGCCAATACTGTTTCAAAGCCAGAGGCAAATACACCGCCGACTGAACTCAACATAAAAATACTTAATGCAGATAAGTAGACTTGGCGCTGACCAAAGCGCTGGCTTAAAAAACCAGTTAACAGCAGGCTGAGGCTCATGGTTAAAAGAAAAACTACCACCACCCAGCTTACTGCTGCTTCTGCAATCTGAAAATCCTGCATCAGCTGGGGAATTGCCGGGTTAAAGCTACTATTATTGAGGCTCACCGTTCCTGTTCCCAACATAACAGACAGCATGACCCAGCGTTGGGAGAGGTCAGGATCCGAAACAGAACGGGAATCTGAATTTGATATTTCAGCCATGACAATTCCCCATTTATTTCATTGAATATTGAGGAAATAAATCTGCTACTTTTTTTGAAATCGGTGATGAAATCACATCTGTCCGAAAATTACTTTTGGCTATAGCAGGCATAGCAAACGAAGCTTCAGTTTCCTTAATCTGAAAATCCTGAAAACTTTGTCGGCCTTCAATTTCAAAATAAGTTTCACCTAAAATTTGATTAGCTATTTTTGCAGAACGAAAAGCTCCTAAACCCAAGTCAGGCGTCCCGACACCATGATGCTGCAAGTCCGTGTTCTGGACATAAATTTCCCCATCACCCTGATAATTGAGTTGATGGTTTTCATTAATTTCCCACTGATGCTGTGGATTTAAACCAATCTTAGAGCCAAGCTTATTTAAAAAGTCTAAAGATGGGTATTGATAGCCCGTTGCAGCAATAACCGTACTGGCTTGTATATTTAAATTCTGCTGTTTCTGTATCTGTAAAAATTTAAGCTGAATATTTTTTCCATGAACCAGCTGGGCATTTTCAAGATAATAATGACCTGCCAGAGTGACATGTGTATCTACTGCTCCAATACTTCGCTGATAAAGCCGTTCATAAATATCACGAATGGTTTTGGCACTAATACCCTTGTACAGGTTGGCCTGAGTTGCAGGTAATGTCGTTTTTAAGTCTTGGGATAAATGATAAAAATAAGACATATAATCTGGACTAAAACTTTCCAGACCGAGCGGCGTATTTTCCATGGGAAAAAAGCCTGCTGAACGGGTGAGCCAATATAAATGAAATTTTGCTTGCCCGGTTTCAGGGTTAATCTGCCTGTCAAATAAGTCAATAAAGATTTCAGCAGCTGATTGACCCGAACCAATGAGCACCACATTGCCCGATAACTGCTGATTACCCTGATGCAGATAATTCGAGGAGTGCAGACAGTGTGGATGTTGCTCGGCTATCCGCTGTAATGGCTGGGGTAACTTGGGTGTTGTTCCTGTTCCCAACACCAGTTTTCGAGTTTGATGCACAGATAGGCGGCCTTTTTGTTCGGTAATAACCTGAAAACCACCTAAAATTGGCGCGATGTCGGTTACTCGGCTACCAAACTGCAAATGCTCTAATTGTTGAACGACCCACTGACAATAATGATTGTATTCTTGGCGTGGAATATATAAATTTTCCCGAAAATAGAACTTATATAGACGTTGATGGGCTTTTAAATAATTTAAAAAGCTATACGGGCTGGTCGGCTCGACCAGACTAACCAGATCAGCCATAAAAGGTACTTGCATCATGGCATTAGGTAGCTGTATGCCAGCATGCCAGTCAAAATCCTGATGTTTCTCGAAAAACTGGTATTTGAGTGAGCTCTGCTGATGAAGCAAGGCTGCCAGACTTAAATTGAAGGGTCCTAAACCGATCCCGATAAAATCAAGCATATTCAGCCTCCACTACAGTCTGTGCAACATACAGCGGGTTTTTAAGGTTGATGTAAATGGATTGCTGAGAAATATGGGCCTGTAATTCATCTAACTCATACAAACGCGTCATCAAATTACCTTTATAGGGAAAGGTTTCTTGATATAAAACAGTTTTTAATAAATTACTTTCCGGATATTTCTGGTAAGCCTGCATCAGACAGGATTGCAGTATTTCAATCAGTTTTTGCTCTTCAACTACTCCTGTTATACCAATGGCATTGATCAGACCGAATAAAGTATTACCAATAAAGTAGTAACGGAAACGTTCATCCACTAAAGCTATTGGACAGACTGCTTGGCCATCTGTTGCAAGTGTCGGGAAACGTTCTAAAATTTCGCTGGCCAGCTCCTTAATATAATAGAATCCCTGATTGTCTCTAAACCAGACATTTTTAGGCATACCCTCTTCAAGCTCAATTAAAGTATTTTGCTGATGGGCTTCAAATGCCATACCAAATTCATGATACAACTCCATTAGTGGCAAAATCGTGATTTCCAGAAAACGCTCAAACCACTGCAAAGCAATATTGGCTTGGCTTTGACCAGTTTTTCGGGAAAGATTCGCAAAGATTTTGCTAAAACGGTTTCTAGCTTCAAAAGGATGGTCTTGGCAGAGTGAAGCAATACAGGTCACATCAGTATTTTCCTGGAATGGGTTTTCACGCAAAATACAAATGGTTTCATCTAAAACCTGTCCGTTAACTTTTAAAGCCATCCAGGCCGGATCACTGATAGTTTTTAAATGTGGATGACGCTGCCTGAAACCGGAAAGGCACTCATCATTCCACAATTTATAGCTCAGCAAACCACGATGACATTCTTTATAAAGATTGACACGAATAGAGTTGGTTACGGCGACTGTCAGAGATGTTTTAAACATCCAAGGCGCCTGTTCGCTATATAAAGTACGTACCGAGGTGGTCGCTTTCATCTCCCAACCCAAGGCACCAAGATCAACCAGTCTGCCTTGATGTAAAAGCTGTTGATACCAGTCTTTATCTTTTAAGTAGCGGGCTTGCCATGGATGCAATGGTAATAACGCATAATCAGGATACTCATCCATTTTGGCTTGGTGATAGGCATTAAAAAATGGTGCAAGGTCCTGTTTTAATTGGTTAGAAATATTAAGTTTATGTGCATTGTCATGTACTACCTGATCTGGATGGATATACAAGAAATGCATCTTAAAAGTACTTTGGGTTTCTGGAGAATAAAGCTGCCAGTCATTTTGAACAAAGCCCTGACGGCTCTTTGGTGAGGGATGCATACTATGCCCGAGAAGCAGAGCTTGCTCACTTTGAATAAAGTTTTGCTGGACCTTAATTACGGCATCGATCTGCTCTTCACGGTAACTCAGAAATTGTTGCAGAGCCCCNNGGCTTTGAATCCAGCATTCAAGCAANGATGAGGAATCTAATNCTTCATCATTTTTTTGAAAAATTAAATTTTCCAACAAGTTTGCTGCCANATTGACCGGGCTCAGCTTCAGTATTTTCCCGCCTTGTTCTACCCACGGTAAAGCAGCGAAACGATGTCTGCCTACTTTGCTCACATAGGCAAGTGGCGCATATAAAAACCCGGAAACCGTTTGCAAAGGAATACACAATACAGTATTTCCCTGACTCTGGTTTTGTAACTGTTGCGATTGTTCTGCGATAGGAATAAAACGACCATTACCTGTTTCTTGTAGATATGCATTGACTAAATGTTGTAAAGCGATCTTATCCGTGAACGATCTCATCTTCATCACTCTATTAAGTAAAAATAGTGTGATGAGTAAAATATACTTATATAAATTAATTGTAAATGATAATTACTATTATTTACATTTTCATTTAATAGGGTACTAGTAATCAATATTGCATACATAGCTTTAAAAAAAGCTTCATTAAATTAAATATTTAAATAAAAATTTTTCTATAGATAAAAGAACAGATAAACCTATTGAGGAGTTATAGCGAAATAATTTAGGTTGGGATGACTAACTGCTTTAGTATCCGAATATATTAATTTAGATGTTGAGTATGTAGCTGAAATCGACGTGAAAACAGTGGCAGCCTTAGGTTGTATTCAGTTCAGTACAGAAAATTTGTCCCGGTCAGTTAGAAAGTTTTTATATTTTTTAGATGATAGTTTTTCTAGAAAATTACTTTATACCGCAAATAAATATAAATTTATATATTAATTAAATAAAATCAAAAAATTATCATTACATCTGTCTCTCGTGTTGTATATAGCTTTAGGTATATTTTCCTGTAGCATGAATGTCCATTCTCGCTATTTTATTTTCCTTTTTCAATATGATTTAAAATTGCACAATCTGCACTATTATCGCCAGTACAATAATTTGCTGATGTCTGTAAAAGATTAACCATTTCCTGAAATCTGGCGATTCTTTGTTTTAATTCATCGATATGTTTTAAAGCCAGTTGCTTAACCTCAGCACTTTGACGATCTGTATTTTTCCATAAGGAAACTAGTTCTTTCATTTGCTCTGAGGAAAAGCCTAAATCTCTGGCATGTTTTATAAAAACCAAGGTTTTTAGATCACGTTCTGAATAAATCCGATAGCCAGAATCCGATCTTTTAGCAGGCTCAAGCAGACCAATCTGTTCATAATAACGGATCATTTTGGTTGAAATGCCTGATTGTTTCGAAGCTTGACCAATATTCATTTATTACCTCTGGCCTAAACAGGGTTTCAACCTTAATTTGGTTTCCACCCTTATCAATATAGTTTATGTACTCACTTGCGGCGCATTGAAATATTTTAGGCGTAAAGCATTACCCAATACAAAAACAGAAGATAATGCCATGGCACCGGCTGCAAAGATGGGTGACAGTAAAATACCAAATGCAGGATACAACACCCCCGCTGCAATAGGGATCAAGGCAATATTATAAACAAACGCCCAAAACAGGTTTTGTCGAATGTTACTAATGGTTGCCTTACTTAATGCGATTGCATTGGGTACACCCTGTAAATTACCTGACATCAATATAACTTCTGCTGCCTCAATCGCCACATCGGTACCTGTGCCTATTGCCAGGCCAACATCAGCTTGGGCCAAGGCTGGCGCATCATTAATACCNTCTCCAACAAATGCTACCCGACCATATTGCTGTTGCAACTGACGTACTACCTCAACTTTTCCATCAGGCAGAACTTCAGCCACGACCTGATCTATATGTAAACGCGCAGCAATCGCCTGAGCAGTATGGCGATTATCACCTGTAATCATGGCTACCTTCAAACCCAACTGGTGTAAGGCATTAATGGCAGCATATGTGGTTTCCTTGATGGGGTCAGCAACAGCAATAATGGCTGCTAATTTATGGTTAATTGCCACATAGATTGGGGTTTTACCCTCTTGTCCCAAACGTGCTGCTTCCTGCTCAAAAGATGTAACATTAAGGTCCAACTGCTGCATGTAACGGTCAGCACCAATCTGGACACTCTGTCCTTCAACCTCTGCCTTAATGCCTGATCCTGTAACTGAATCAAAAGCTGTTACAGGCAACAGATTAATTTCTTGCTGCTCTGCAGCCTGAACAATTGCCAGTGCAATCGGGTGTTCAGATTTTGCTTCAACCGACGCCACGATCTGTAAAACTTTCTTATGTTCAAAACCTTGCTGAACATGAAAATCGGTCAATAGTGGCTTGCCTTCAGTCAGTGTACCTGTTTTATCTACTGCAACAACCTTAACTTCCTGTAAAAGCTGAAGAGCCTCACCTTTACGGAATAACACACCCATTTCTGCACCGCGTCCTGTACCTACCATAATTGAGGTCGGGGTCGCTAGTCCCATTGCACAAGGGCAGGCAATAATCAATACTGCCACTGCATTCACCAAACTAAAAGTTAAGGCAGGTTCTGGGCCGAAAAGAAACCAGACAATAAAAGTCAGCGTAGCTAACAGCATTACCATTGGAACAAACCACATCGTGACTTTATCAACCAACATCTGAATAGGGAGCTTGGAGCCTTGAGCCTGCTCAACCATACGAATGATTTGTGCCAATACAGACGACTCGCCAATCGCAGTTGCCCGAATATTTAATGTTCCGTTCTGGTTGATTGTCCCGCCTACCACCTGGTCTCCCGAATGTTTTTCTACAGGAACAGGCTCACCTGTAATCATGGACTCATCAATATAGCTTCGGCCTGCCACTACTTCCCCATCAACAGGCACACGTTCGCCAGGACGAATCTCAACAATCGTGTCAGTAGTCACCTCTGCAACTGGTACTTCTATCACCTGCCCATCACGGTAAATACGCGCTGTTTTAGCCTGCATTCCTACTAAATGTTGAATAGCCTGCGAAGTACGTCCTTTAGCTTTTGCCTCTAAATAGCGTCCTAATAAAATCAAGCTCACAATCATGGCTGCTGCCTCATAATAGACATGCACCGTGCCTTGAGGCAGTATTTCTGGAATAAAGGTTGCAACCAGTGAGAAGCTATATGCGGCCAGCGTTCCCACAGCAACTAGAGAATTCATGTCTGGTGCCAAACGGAACAGGGCCGGAATTCCTTTCTGGTAAAAACGTCGGCCTGGAAATATGAGTACTAGTGTGGTTAGAACAAATTGAATCAGCCAGTTCGGTTGATGACCAATATATTCCATTACCCACATGTGAAAGGCTGGAATCATATGCGAACCCATTTCCAAAATGAAAACAGGCAGAGCTAAAATCAAGGAAAGAATTAAATCACGTTTAAGCTGTTGCTGTTCTGAGGCCTTTTTACCCTGTTGTTCATTTTGATCTTGCTCAACCAGCTTGGCAGTGTAGCCAGCCTTTTGTACAGCCTGAATCAAGTCATTAATCTGTAATTGAGTATTGCCTTGTACCCAAGCCCGTTCAGTTGCAAGATTGACATTGGCCTGTTGTACACCTGTCACCTTTTTTAAGGCTTTTTCTACTCTTGCTACACAAGAGGCACAAGTCATCCCATCAATTTCAAGTTCTATGGGCTGCGTAGCACTAACTTCATAGCCAGCTCGCTCTACGGCTTTAGTCAATACCATAAGGTCTAAAGGCTCAGAAGAAGAAACCACGGCCTTTTCAGTGGCCAGATTAACCTGGGCACTTTCAACGCCCTCCACTTTCTTCAATGCCTTTTCCACACGCCCAACACAGGAAGCACAGGTCATACCGGTGATG